>ERZ808040.202-NODE-202-length-59151-cov-5.543945_pt1 | contig 59151 bp, 48 predicted proteins | sample MGYA00380191_ERZ808040 | MGnify/ENA primary metagenome ERZ808040 (study PRJEB31490, sample SAMN06133395) | mouse gut metagenome | isolation source: J6 | host: mice | place: China: Chengdu | collected 2015-05 ...
TTCATATCAGATATAATATTGAATAAGAAATTAGCGCCTAATGTTACGACATCAAATCCCGTACCCCAATCATCATATTTGCAAGTTATCGGCAGCTTTAAAACATTGTACTCCCTGTCGGCGTGTACATAGCGGTGACAGATTTCATGATAGAGATTGTTCAAACTCAATTTTACATAGTTCCTTTCGTCTTCCATGGTATATACAGGAACAAGCTTTTTTAGTTCCCCATAAAAGTCTTTCGTTGCATTCAATAAATGACAAATCTCCAATGGATTCCAATGTTCTAAATCGTTTTTGCCGCAAATAAAGCCACAGGACTTGTCAAAACTTCCTACTGAAACAAGTGCTTTTTGATAGGTTTTCAAATCTTCAACCGAAAGATCGTCAATCACAGCCATAATATCAATATCACTGTTTCTAGTTTCTTCGTTACGGAGATAGCTGCCTTGCAATCCAATATACATCAGCCTTTCACCAAAAGCATCTTTTAATAAAGCTATTAACTCATTAATATATCCATCTATTCTAAACATTCCGGATCACCTTCTCCTCATTCCCAAAATATTTCACGGATTCTTTCCCTCATAAAAATTTATTATTAGACGGCGGAGTTTTGACGGGAACAATGGCCACCTATTCAATACAGACAAATACAACCAATCAAACCCAGTTTGGTTGGTATCACTATAAAACGTTGCATTTTGGGCATTTCCCAAGTAATCACATAAAAACACTATATCCATTCTGTGAAAGCCCTCACCGTGAACTCCCTCAATAACAAAAAGCAAATCTTTACATTTAACCTTTATTCCGGCTTCTTCTCTAACTTCCCGTTCAACAGTCTGAGGAAGCATTTCCTTACAGCCTTGCCCTCCACCCGGTAAAATATACCACTCCTCCTTGCCTCCATTCAACTTTATTGCAAGCAATTCACCATTTTGAATTATATCTGCTTTCGCAGAAGTTTATATTTGCCTTGTCATGTTTATAATTCTTTCATATCTTCGGATGAATACGTTCTCATATCTGTGTCTTCGTACATTCGATTGACAATTTGATTAAATACTTGCTTTTTAAAGTCCAAAGCTCTCTATTCCCATGTAATCAGGAACTTAATAATTATAAAGGCTTTGTTCCGCTTATCAGCACAGTCGTTGCAATGCGGAATTCCCATGTCTTATCTCCGTTTTTGTATTGCAAAATCTTCTTATCATATCTTTGATTCACCATATCAAGCAGAGTTTGGTACTCTGTTTCACTAAGTGCATTTGGAGCCATGTTATATGCTTTCTCCACGCTGCTAAGTTCTGATATTCTATCATCATTGATTTGTGCCTGCGCCATTTCATCATTAATGTTATCACAATCCGGAGCATAATTAACTGTTGCCAATGCATCAATAGAAATATTTTGAAATCCTTGTTCTGCAAGATAAGCGAAATACTTTTCTGTCCGGTTCTCATAACGCTTAATCTGGCTAAGAGGATTGGCGGATGCTGCTGCCCAGACTTTATCAAACAATTCTTTTTCTTCACAGTCATCCGTTGGTATCCATTCTTCAGGTTTAATACCTCTGTTATAAACATCCATAATAATTATTTTACCGTCTGGTTTCAACACCCGGTATTGTTCACCCACAAATATTGCAGGATCACAAAAATTCATCACAGTATGGGAATAGCAAGTATCGAACGTGTTGTTTTCAAAAGGCATATTGGTTGCATCACCCGCCACAAAATCACATTGAAGTCCTAGCTCTTTCGTTTTTTTCTTAGCATAATCGATATGTCCAATGTCAAAATCCAGACCTGTTATATCTGCATTTGGGAGCCGTTCTTTTAACCGATGACAAAGGACACCTCCGGCACAACCTACCTCAAGAATCTTCATTCCATCGCGCAATCGCATGACATCGATCCATTTATCAATGTTTTCTTGATGAAATTTTAATGCACGTGATAAATAGAGTTCTTCCGTCTTTTGCACATATTGTGACCAATAAGTATCCATGTTTGCCTCCTTTGGTTTTCATCGCGCGAACTCGGCGTGGTCTTCACTATGATTAGCTATTTTTTTCTAAAATTTTACCCGATCTATAAAATCCTCCGCTTTAATTCTATATACACAGTTGTTAATCTTATTCTTATCAAGTCTATTGTTTATAAGTTCCAATAACAAAATTCAATATTTTTCACACCTTAGAAAATTATAATTATCTTCCGGATCTACTTTTGTGTGAATACATGCCCATTTTTGCTTCAATTATATCATTTATTATGGCTTGCTGATTTTCTATTGCCAAAATGTTGCCGCGGCTACCGTGATCGTTGCCACGAAAAGGCGTATTATCCGTCCACTTTCGGGCAATGGCGATGCACCTTTCAAGTGTCATTTTGGTTTCCAAATAGTTTGCATCTACAAGTCCCGTGTGAGTTTCCTGCCAAGACTTGTAGTGAACATATCTCTTGCCGTCCATCTCATTGACGGTTTCCATTGGTTTTATTATGTAATCAATCATTATTTTCAATCTCTTTTCAAATCATCTTTTATAAAAGAATAAACATTTACATCATCAAAACCTATATCGCTCTTGGAGTGCTTTCTTAATACACCATCTAAAGTCATTCCGGCTTTTTGGCAGACCTTATTTGAGCTAATATTGTTTGTCCTTACGTTACAATATACTCTATTAAAATCTGCCTCATCAACTAAATATATTATAATGGCTTTGATTGCTTCGGTCATAAATCCTCGGTTACGATATTCGGGAGAAATATCATAACCTAACTGACAATATTCATTATAGGCATTAACTTCCCAAGCAAGCACTCTGCCTATCGGCATATTATTGTATTCAATTACCCAATGATAGGTGTACAAGGACTCATAATCTTTTATTCGTGCTTCAATATTCTTTTTGACTTCCTCTAAAGTGCCGGAAAGAGAGCCTGAAGCCGACAAAGGTTCTGCATCTTCAAGTTTGATTTTTCGCAATATCAACCTTTCGGTTGTGATTTCTTTTGTGCCTGTGTTTTTCATTTATATGCTCCTCCTTAATAGTCGAACTCGGCGTGCTCCTCTCTATTATTAACTATTTTTGTTTAAGTTTTATGGCAATACACGTCTGTTTTTACATCAATTACATCACTTATTATGGCTTGCTGATTTTCTGTTGCCAAATCGTTGCCAGTGCCTAAACAAATTTGCTTGGAATCCGCATAAACACTAGCTTCTATAATCCCGTTTCATCACTCGAACTCAATCGTCGCCGGCGGCTTCCCCGTACAATCATACATCACCCGGTTAACCCCCTTCACCTCATTCACAATCCGGCTCGTCACCTTTCCCAGCACTTCCCACGGAACCTGCGCGCTCTCCGCCGTCATAAAATCACTCGTCGTCACTGCGCGCAGCGCCACCGCGTAATCATATGTCCTCTCATCTCCCATGACCCCGACGCTTCTCATATTAGTCAGGGCGGCAAAATACTGCCCGAGCTCCTTATCCACCCCAGCTTTCGCAATCTCCTCACGGTAGATTGCATCCGCGTCCTGCACCATTTTCACCTTCTCCGCCGTCACTTCCCCAATGATCCGGATGCCAAGACCCGGCCCCGGGAACGGCTGGCGGAATACCAGATGATCCGGGATTCCAAGCTCCAGCCCCGCCTTGCGCACCTCATCTTTGAACAACAGGCGCAGCGGTTCAATGATTTCTTTAAAATCAACGCAATCCGGCAGTCCGCCCACATTGTGGTGCGATTTGATCACAGCGGATTTGCCCAGCCCGCTCTCGATCACGTCCGGATAGATCGTGCCCTGTACGAGATAATCCACTGCCCCGATCTTCTTTGCTTCCTCCTCGAAGACACGGATAAATTCCTCGCCGATGATCTTGCGCTTCTGCTCCGGTTCGGTCACCCCCGCAAGTTTGGCGTAAAAGCGTTCCTGTGCGTTGACGCGGATAAAATTCAGCTCATATGAGCCGTTTGGTCCAAATACCGCCTCGACTTCATCCCCCTCATTTTTGCGCAACAGACCGTGGTCAACAAACACGCAGGTTAGCTGGTTCCCGATTGCTTTTGAGAGTAGCACCGCCGCTACCGACGAATCCACGCCGCCGGAAAGCGCGCAGAGCACCTTGCCGCCGCCAACCTTTTCGCGCAGCTGCGCGATCGTAGTTTCCACGAAGGAAGACATTTTCCAGTCACCCGCGCAGCCGCAAACTTTGTATACAAAATTCGACAGCATCTGCATGCCCTGTCTGGTGTGCATGACCTCCGGATGGAACTGCGTTGCGTACAGCTTCCGCTCCGGGCATGCCATCGCTGCCGCCGGGCAGACCGGGGTATGCGCCGTGACAGTAAAGCCCTCCGGCACTTTTGCAATATAGTCCGTATGGCTCATCCAACAGATCGTCCGCTGGTCAACACCTCCAAAAAGGATATCGGAAGTTTCCACATCAACCTCTGTTTTTCCGAACTCACTGACCGGCGCGGTGGCAACACTGCCGCCGAGCACATGTGCCATCAACTGGGAACCATAACAAATGCCGAGAACCGGGATGCCGAGCTCAAATATTTCCTTCGGGCAGCGCGGCGATTCTTCCTTGTAAACGCTGTTCGGCCCACCCGTAAATATAATGCCCTTCGGATTCATTTCCCGGATTTTTTCAAGGCTCAGCGTGTGCGGGTATACCTCACAATATACATTGCATTCCCTGACTCTGCGCGCAATCAGCTGGTTGTACTGCCCCCCAAAATCCATTACAATGATCATTTCCTTTTTCATCTCGATATCCCTCCATAATTTGTGGTTCTTCCTGCAAGTTTCAAATTAAGAATCGGGGTAAGGCCAAATAAGTCATCTTTTCCCCATTCTACTACAAAATCAGTGCTCATGCCAGCCTGAAATCACGGTTTCCCCAAAAGTGAAATACATGTTACATTCCGCTGACATATTATGGTACTATTCCTGCATTTCCTTCCTGGCAACGATGACCGTCACCCCCGCGTCCTCAAATACCCGCACATCCTCCTCCGACGCTTCTTCATCCGTGATCAGCACATCCAGACTGTCCAGCCCGCAGATGCTGATGACCGAATCCATCCCGATCTTTTCCACGGGATACAATCCGTACACTTTGCGCGAATTTTGGATCACGGTGTTCAGCAGCTCCATGTTTTTTGATTTCTGGACGGAAAGACCGCCTTTGGCGGAAATACAGGCGGATGTGATAAAGCATTTGTCAAAATGCAGGCGCTTTAATATTTCCATTGAAAAACCGTCATAAAACGAACCGTTCGCGCTCATTTCCCCGCCGGCCAGAATCACTGTAATATTCCCTTTCTTGCGCAGTTCCTCGGCAATCGCGATGGAATTGGTCACAACCGTGAAGATTTGGTCATCCGGCATGTTCTGCGCCATCAGATACCCGACGCTCGCCGCGGTCACATAAACAACCTCCTGCGAGCCGATTTCCTTAATTGCCCGCTTCGCAATGTCCAAATAATTATCCTTCACATTTTCGGCACGCTCTTTTCCCGTTTTTTCATTTGTCTGCCCGCTCCAGCCAACGCTGCGAATCATGATCGCACCGCCGTGCGTGCGCTTTAACAGACCTTTTTCCTCCAAGATCCGCAAGTCGCGTTTCGCGGAATCATAACTGATCCCAAAACGCTGTTGTATCTCGCCCGTCGTGATGCGCCCTGCCTGTCCCAGCATATCCAAAATCGCCTGATGCCGCTCTTCAATAAATATGATGATCCGCCCCCTTTGATCTGATAAAACAATACCGCCCACAGCCAGACCCCTGCAATATGCATCTCAGTTCCTTTATGTTAACATATTATCACTCTTATTCCCGTTTGTCAAGTAATTCCATCTTCTTATTCTATATCCATTCACTATAATTAACGTTTATCAACATTTTTTCTTTGAACTTCTCTTCATCGAAACAATTTTTCCGAATCGCTTCCAAGAAATCCAGGCAAAACGGGCAGGGAATCGGAAGCCACCAAAAGCCTCTCACCCGATTCCCAGCCCGTTTTGTTTTACACCATCCCCAATTCATCCAGCGTCTTCCCATACGCCGGAAGAAATTCCCTCATAAAATCCTCTGCCTCCACCAGCCCCATCCCATGCAGTGCCGCCGTAATCGTTTCCTTTGCACTCCGAAACTCTGTGTTTCCCGCCTTTTCCTCCTCAATGCATTTAATCAGGGCAGACAATTTATCCGCCGCCTTAACAAGCCTGCAGATATATTCCTCGCTTTCCTCCGGGAAAAAGATCGCTTCGTAATCCGGTCGCAGTTCTTCCGGCAACATGGAAAGTAGCTGTCTTGCCGCCTTGTTCTCAATATCCTTAAATGCCCCTTGGATGCTTGCGTTGTAATATTTGATCGGTGTCGGCATATCCCCTGTGATAATCTCGGTCGCATCGTGGTATAAACCGATCAGCGCCGCCTTCTTCGCATCCAGGTTCTTCCCGTAACGGCGGTTGCCAATGACCGCCAGCGCATGCGCCAGCATCGACACCTCAAGGGAATGTTCACTGATATTTTCCTTCATGGAATTGCGCATCAGCGCCCAGCGCTCAATATATTTCATTCTTGACATCATCGCGTAAAAATCCCGTTCCATCTTTCCTCTCATTCCGCCGCGCAAGCAGCATCCCCGCCAAAAAAATTTCGCGGAGTTGACTTTCATTCTACAGCAGTCCCCCCATATCAGCAAACTCCTCGCGCAGCACAAGCCATCTCACAAAACTTTCACAGAGCTAGGTTGCATCCCCACCGACAACTCCGTCCATACCAGCAAACTACTTGCACAGCACAAGCCTTCCACAAAAAATTTCGCGAAACCAGCCATTGCATCCTACCGGAAGATTCGAAAATGAACCTCCAAACGGTTCATTTTCGAATCTTCCGTGTGAAAGTGGGCACTCCCAAAACCCCTTCCGCCTATCTTACGCCCCTTTCACACTTTCCACTCCATCTTCCCAACCTCCCCATACAGCCCTGCCGCCGTCTCCTCGATCACCTTCCGCTCCTTCTCCGGGATTTTCCCAAACGCCTCAAACGTCATCTTCTTCCCCTTCTTCTTCCAGCGCCCTGCCACCGTTCCGTCTAACAAAACCGGCGGCATCACGATCCCTGCAAGGTTAAAGATCCCGCGCAGATGCTCCTGCGGCAGGAAAATACTTTCTTCCTTCTTATACCCCAGCATCAACTGGTCAAACCCTGCCAAGAGCACGCACTTTGGGATATCCGGAACATTTTTTTGCAATTTCCCAAGATAAAAATAGTCCTTGCCGCCAGCTTCCACCTTCTCAAGCGGCAGTCCCGCCATCAGCTCCCTCGCACGCGCCTGCGTGCAGTGATAATAATACGCGAAATCTTTTGCTGTCGCAGGTGCGAAATGCATAAAATACCGCCTGGCAATTTCCCGTTCGGCGGCCTCCTTTCCCATTGGCACGAAATCCGGCGAGAGCATAAATTCTTTTTTCCCGCATACCCGGTAACACAAAAAACCGCGCCCGCAGAGCTCCCGCATCCCACCGCCCCAGGGGTTAAACATCGCCTCCATTTCCGGCTGCGTCATGCCGTTTTTTGCACAAACCTCTTTTAATTCCTCCCTCGTGCAGATCCCCTCGGAAATTTTCTTCAAAACGAACTGCGAAAAATATTTCTGCCGCTCGGGCACGAACACCCATGCAAAACCATTTTTGCGGTATTCCTCCGCCGCTTCCGAGTATCCTTCCTTCTCCCGCACATACTGGTATGTTTCCTCTTTCGCAATGGCATATCCTTTAAAATCCTCACTGTGGTACTGCGCCGCATCATGTAAGAAAAGCGCCAGGTCATCTTCAGCGAATGCATGGACGGTTCCCCGCACCGTCCAATTTTTCACAAGGCCGTCACCGAAATTCCCGGTTGTGATTTCCTCGTTGCAGCGTATTTTCAGGCTGTAAAAAACGTTTGGCATAAACTGCGCCTGCAGACCCATAAGATCATGGCAGACCGTATACTTATCCGCCGGATCCGTGATATGCTGGCGGTAAAGACGCAGCGCTTTCAGCTCGCAAATATCCATATTCCCTCACATTCCGCCGCAGGCAGACAGCTTACTTTTGATTAAAAATATCAAATCACCCAAAATACAAGGTGATACTCTGGTCATCCGGCGGCAATCCCGCAAAATATATTTTCTATTTTTCCTCCATTCCTTGTTCTGTCAGTTCGCGTCTTTGCATCCCCGTCAATTCCTATTTTGTTTTCCTTCGTCAAACTTTCCCTACACAAAAATGCACCAATTTACCCCCAACCGATCCACCGCAACAAACTGATACGGACTGAAATCGCACGGCGCAAGCTGCGCACAGATCACTGCATCTTCCTTTCGCACCTCGTATGCCTTCCTGACATACTCTTCTCCAAAATGAAAGCAAAATTGCATCGTGCTTCCCGTCTCCACCTACTCATCGATCTCACTAACTGCCAATATCTGCCCAAATGCATTTAATTCCGAATGCATACCACCGTGCCCGTCCGGATGCGCGCACAAAAGCTCCGCGTCTCACTTCAAATATTTCTTCACATACTGCCCCGTATATGACTTTTTCTTTTTCGCGATCTCCTCCGGCGTTCCGGTTGCGATCACCGTGCCGCCCTTGTCACCGCCCTCCGGTCCGATATCGATGATATAGTCCGCCGTCTTGATCACATCCAGATTATGCTCGATCACGACCACCGTGTTGCCGCCCTCGGTCAGCCGCTGCAAAATGTCGACCAGTTTGTGTACGTCTGCGAAATGAAGCCCGGTCGTCGGCTCGTCCAGAATATAGATCGTCCTGCCCGTGCTTCTGCGGCTTAATTCCGTCGCAAGCTTGATGCGCTGCGCCTCCCCGCCCGAGAGTGATGTGGACGGATGCCCCAGTTTCAGGTAGGAAAGCCCGACATCATTCAGGGTCTCAATCTTGCGCTTGATTGACGGAACATTCTCAAAGAAATGCACCGCCTCCTCGATCGTCATATCCAGCACGTCAAAAATCGACTTGCCCTTATATTTCACATCCAGTGTCTCGCGGTTGTAGCGCTTGCCCTCGCACACCTCACACGGCACATATACATCCGGCAGGAAATTCATCTCGATCTTCACGATGCCGTCGCCGGAACAGGCCTCGCAGCGCCCGCCCTTGACGTTGAAACTGAAACGCCCTTTCTGGTAGCCTTTCATCTTCGCGTCCTGCGTGGACGCGAACAAATCGCGGATCATGTCAAACACACCCGTGTAGGTCGCCGGATTAGAGCGCGGCGTGCGCCCGATCGGCGACTGGTCAATACTGATGACCTTGTCAAGCTGCTCCACACCGGTGATCTCGTCATGGGCACCCGGGATCGTACGGGCGCGGTTTAGTTTTTTTGCGAGGCACTTGTAAAGAATCTCATTGACAAGCGAACTCTTGCCCGAACCGGACACACCCGTGACACAGGTAAACACACCAAGCGGGATATCCACGTCGATATTTTTCAGGTTGTGCTCCCTCGCGCCTTTTACCGTCAACATCCCGGTTGGCGTGCGGCGCTTTTTCGGCACCGGGATCTCGACCCGATGGGCAAGATACGCGCCCGTAACGGATTCCGGAACCGCCATGATCTCCTCCGCCGTGCCGACTGCGACCACTTCACCGCCGTGGTCGCCCGCGCCAGGGCCGATATCCACGATGCAGTCCGCCGCGAACATCGTGTCCTCGTCATGCTCCACAACGATCAGTGTATTGCCGAGGTCGCGCAGGTGCTTTAAGGTTGCCAGCAGCTTGTCATTATCCCTCTGGTGCAGGCCGATGCTCGGCTCATCCAAGATATACGCCACACCGACAAGCCCGGATCCGATCTGGGTCGCAAGGCGGATGCGCTGCGCCTCCCCGCCGGAGAGGGAGCCCGTCGCGCGCGAGAGCGTGAGGTAATCCAGCCCGACATCGACTAAGAATTGCAGGCGCGCACGGATCTCCCGCAGGATCAGCTCACCGATCTTTTCCTGCTGCGCCGTCAGCTTCAGCTCCGCCATAAAATCCCGCAGTTTCCAGATGGAATAATCCGTAACTTCCGCGATGTTCCTGTTCCCGATCGTCACCGCGAGCGCCCCCTGCTTTAAGCGCTTGCCCTTGCAGAGCGCACATGGCGTTGAAGTCATAAAGGTCTCGTACTCTGCTTTTAGCCCTTCCGAGCCCGATTCCCGGTAACGGCGTTCCACATTGCGGATCAGCCCTTCAAACTCCACATCATAAGTCCCCTCTCCGCGCTGCCCGCGGTAATGCACCTTGACCTTGCGCCCGTTTGTACCATAGATCAGCATATGGCGGATCTCTTCCGGCAGCTCCTGGTACGGCGTGTCCAGATCAAATTGATATTCTTCCGCCAGCGCGTCCAGGGTGCAGCGCGTGTAGCTCGTCTTGTCGACCGCCGACTGCCATCCCGGTACGGCGATCGCACCGCCTGCAAGGCTCACCGACTTATCCGGGATCATCAGTTCCTCCGAAAATTCCATCTTGATGCCGATACCGTGGCATTCCGGGCACGCGCCGAACGGGTTGTTGAACGAGAAATAACGCGGCTCCAGCTCCTCGATGCTGATGCCGCAGTCCGGGCAGGCAAAGCTCTGGCTGAATGTCAGCTCGCCCTGCCCGATGACATCCACAACAAGCAGGCCGTCCGTCAGCTTTAACACGCTCTCGATTGAGTCCGCCATGCGCTTTTCGATCCCTGCTTTCACGACCAGACGGTCAATGACGACATCAATATGGTGCTTAATGTTTTTTTCCAGCTTGATCTCCTCGCTCAGGTCGTACATATTGCCGTCCACGCGCACACGAACATAACCGCTGCGTTTCGCCTGCTCAAAAATCTTTGCATGCTCACCCTTGCGGCCGCGCACGATCGGGGCTAAAAGCTGCAGTTTCGTCCCCTCCGGCTGCTTCATGATCTCGTCTACCATCTCGTCCACCGTCTGCCTGCGGATCTCGCGCCCGCATTTCGGACAGTGCGGAATGCCGATGCGCGCGTAGAGGAGACGGAAGTAATCGTAAATCTCCGTCACCGTGCCGACCGTGGAACGAGGGTTGCGGTTCGTCGACTTCTGGTCGATCGAAATTGCCGGGGAAAGCCCCTCGATACTCTCGACATTCGGCTTTTCCATCTGTCCCAAAAACATGCGCGCGTAGGAGGAGAGCGATTCCATATAGCGCCGCTGCCCCTCCGCGTAGATTGTATCAAACGCGAGCGACGACTTGCCGGAACCGCTAAGCCCCGTCAGCACGACAAACTCATTGCGCGGGATGTCCACGTCGATCCCTTTCAGATTGTGCTCCCTTGCACCGCGTATCCTGATATACTCTTTCTTGCCGTTCATATGAAATCCTCTTTCTGCAAGGCAGCCTGCCGCGCCTTTGCGTAATTTATTATATTTTAACCGGACAGCCTTCCGTTTGTCCGGATCCGTTCTTGACCGCAGACCGCAATCATGACAACGAAACAGACGCTACCATCGACTAACTTTCCATCCCGCTCCCCTGATACTGCCACCGCAGTTCACATTCCCCGCTGGCATCCATAAACTCCCAATGTAAAAAATACCTCGCTCCTGCCTGCAATTCCACACTGCCCTCACTTAATTTGGGATCCAGCCTCAAAACCACATGCTTCTGCACATCCCTCAGTTCAATCCACGCATTTCCCTTCGTAAACCGGCAGTCAATCCAAAATGCATATTTCCCCGCACCGGGATAATAAAGCGGATGCTCCAACCAGCCGGAACAGGAGCGCAGCGTGGCAGTATCCCGGTCAAACCCCGGCCGGAAAATGATCACCAGGGCGGCAATGCTCTTGCGGATCACCATTCCCGGCGGATAGCTTTGACCCGCCATAAACTTTCCGCACTCCGCCGAAACCCGGTTCAACCACCGCGCGATCCCCTTCGGAACCATGCGGTTCCTCCAAAGCATCACACAAGTCAGCACCGGAAGCGCCAAGCAAGTAACCGGAACAAAAAACCATCCCATCTCCAATCCCCCTTAATACTTACATTTTACTCAATTCCGTCCGCACCTCCATCAACTGATCCCTCAGTTTCGCCGCAAGCTCGAAATTCAGCTCCGCCGCTGCCGCCTGCATCTTCTTCGTCAGCTTGCGCGCCAGACCCTCCAGCTCCTTCGCACTCATCGACTCGACCGGCTTATCATTCACCAGGTCCGCGCTCTCCTTCTCCACTTTCTTCGAGATACTGATCAAGTCGCGCACCGCCTTTTTGATCGTCTGCGGCGTGATGCCATGCTCCTTATTATAAGCGTCCTGAATGCTGCGCCTGCGCGCGGTCTCCCCGATGGCACGGCGCATCGAATCGGTCATCGTGTCGGCATACATGATTACATGCCCTTCCGCGTTGCGGGCAGCGCGCCCGATGGTCTGGATCAGGGAAGTCTCAGAGCGCAGGAACCCTTCCTTGTCCGCGTCGAGGATTGCCACCAGACTGATCTCCGGGATGTCCAAACCCTCGCGCAGCAAATTGATGCCGACCAGCACATCGAACAGGTCCATCCGCATATCCCGGATGATCTCCGAGCGCTCGAGCGTGTCGATATCGGAGTGCAGGTATTTTACGCGGATGCCGACCTGCCGCATATAATCCGTCAGCTCCTCTGCCATGCGTTTGGTCAGTGTCGTCACAAGCACCTTGTTCTTCTTTGCCGTCTCCCCTCTCACCTCACCGATCAGATCGTCGATCTGCCCCTCAACCGGGCGCACGAAAACCTCCGGGTCAAGCAGGCCGGTCGGGCGGATGATCTGCTCCGTGCGCATCAGTTCATGTTCGCGCTCGTACACATTCGGTGTCGCCGAGACAAAGAGCATCTGGTTGATCTTGCTCTCAAACTCATCAAAATTTAACGGGCGGTTGTCTTTCGCCGACGGCAGGCGGAAACCGTAATCCACAAGCGTCGTCTTGCGCGCCTGGTCGCCCGCGTACATGCCGCGTACCTGCGGGATTGTGATATGCGATTCGTCCACGATAATCAGGAAATCATCCGGGAAGTAGTCTATCAGCGTGTTTGGCGTGCAGCCCGGTGTCAGCCCGGAAAGGTGCATGGAGTAATTCTCGATCCCCGAACAAAATCCGGTCTCCCGCAGCATCTCAATGTCAAAATGCGTGCGCTCGGAAATGCGCTGTGCCTCCAGCAGCTTGTCCTCGCTCTTAAAGTACCGGACGCGCTCCTCCAACTCAATCTCAATGTTTTTGATCGCCGCTTCCATATGCTCCGGCGAGACGACATAGTGCGAAGCCGGGAAAACTACAATATGCTCCAAGGTACAGTGCACTTCCCCTGTCAGCACGTCAAACTCCGCAATCCGGTCAATCTCATCGCCAAAAAACTCCACGCGCACCGCCGTGTCCTCGTTCGCCACCGGAAAGATTTCCACTACGTCGCCGCGTACCCGGAACGTGCCGCGCTTAAAATCCATATCATTGCGCGTATACTGGATGTCAATCAGCCTGCGCAGCACTTCATCACGCTCCTTCGTCATCCCCGGGCGCAGGGAAAGCGTCATGCTCTGGTAATCAATTGGGCTGCCGAGACCATAAATACAGGAAACGCTCGCCACGATCACCACATCCCTGCGCTCCGAGAGCGCCGCCGTCGCCGAGTGGCGCAGTTTGTCAATCTCATCGTTGATTGCCGAGTCTTTCTCAATATAGGTATCCGTCGAAGGCACGTAGGCCTCTGGCTGGTAATAATCATAATAGGACACAAAATATTCGACGGAATTTTCCGGGAAAAACTCCTTGAACTCGCCGTAAAGCTGCGCCGCTAATGTTTTGTTATGTGCGATGACGAGCGTCGGGCGGTTCAGCGCCTGGATCACGTTGGCCATCGTGAATGTCTTGCCGGAGCCCGTGACTCCGAGCAAAGTCTGAAACTGATTCCCCTCCTCAAAGCCCTTTACGAGCTCCGCGATCGCCTCCGGCTGGTCGCCGGTCGGGGCGTATTCCGAATGCAGTATAAAATGATCCATGCAAGCTCCTCCTCCGCAATAAGTCTCACCTCTGTCTGCCGACATTAATAAGCGCACGAATGCACACGGTCCGCCAGGGTAGATGTCCTCCTTCGTCGGACGGCGGACCGGCGCTGGTATAAGTCTGACGACATTATACCATGCCCACCCTAAAATGTCCATAGTTTTGCGAACATCAGTTCTATATGCGTTTTTTTGTGGATTTTTTTTATTTTTTTGCTTTCCATTTGTCTATTTTTCCATATTATGATATAATTAAACCAGAATGATGATTTTCCGTGCATTTTTCGTATCTTTTCCGACGGGTTTGTGTCTGTGCCGCCATGCAGACCCGCCAGACCGGGGCGGCACAGAACGGTAGCCTTTATGAAACAAAAATATTTATTTTTTATTGTCCCTGTCCTCATCCTGATCCTGCTCATGCCTTCTTCCTCCATGCCATTGTCGGCAAAGGAAGATGTTATGCCGGATTCTGACCGTGTGCTTTTCATCAGTTCGTATTCCTACGGCTGGGATACGGTACAGCTGCAGATTGAGGGGATTAAAGCGGGAATCGGTACAAATGTCGTGCTCGACTACGAATTTATGGATACAAAGCGCGTGGACAATGAGATCTCGGCAAAACAGTTTTACGAGGGGCTTGCCTACCGTCTCTCCGTTGTCGAACCCTATGATGTGATTATCCTTGGCGATGACGCGGCACTGCTTTTTGCGCTGCAGTACCGCAGCGAGCTATTTCCTGATACCCCACTGATCTTTGAGGGTGTAAACAACGAAGCGCTTGCACTTGAGGCCGCAAAGAATCCGCTGATCACCGGAATTTTGGAAAAACTCTCGTTCCAGGAAAATATTGATTTTGCGCGCAGGCTTTTCCCTTCCGCTGACCGTGTTGTCGGCATATTTGATGACACGGTGACCGGACAGGCGGAACGCTCCTCCTTTTACCGTAATTCCAAGCTTTACCCGGAACTCACCTTCTCCGAGATCAACACCTCCGCATTGACGAGCGAAGAACTCAAGGAGGCACTGAAAAACATCCCGGCGAACACCATCCTGATCTATGTGGTCATGACACAGGACGCAAGCGGCAAAAACTATACAAACCGCGAATCCATCCAACTGATTTCCAAATATGCCTGCGTGCCCGCTTTCCGCATGGTTTCCGGCGGTATCGGCGAGGGGCTTTTGGGCGGCAATATTGTGTCTATGGAGCTGTCCGGCGAACTTGCTGCCGAGATGGCGATGCAGATTCTTTCCGGCACGGATCCCGCCACATTCGAGACCGTCACGGAAAGCCCAAATATTTATTACATCGACGAAGCAGTGATGAAACGCTTTCATCTCCCGCTCTCCCTCATCCCGGAGGGCGCGGTGGTGGTCAACCATACACCGACTTTCTGGGAACAGTATTCCACCATTCTGGTTCCGGTACTTTTTATCATACTCTTCCTGACAATGATCTCCGTATTGATGTTTGCCGACAACCGGAAACGCCGCAAGCTTGTTATTGAGTTGAGCCAAGCCCAAAAGCAATTAAAAGAATCCAATGACCATGATTTCCTTACCGGGCTGCAAAACCGCAGAAAATTCACGGTCGATCTTGAACAATGCCTTGCAGCCGCAATTCCCTGCAGCCTCGCCATGTTGGATATTGACAATTTCAAAAAAATCAACGATACCTTCGGCCATTCGGCGGGAGATGCCGCATTGCGCGAACTGGGGAGACGTTTGCACGCCATCACGGACGACATTTTAATTCCGTACCGCTTCGCGGGGGACGAATTTGTATTGATCCTGAAAACGTCAGACACCGCCGTCCTGCAGCACTATCTTTCCAAATGCACCGCCGTATTTGGGGAACCGATCCTGCTCACCGGGCAGCCGCGCCTGATCGGCGGAAGCTTCGGCGTTGCCTCCTATCCACAGGATGCAAAAGAGGCATCACAGCTTGTCATCTGTGCCGACCATGCAATGTATTATTCCAAGACACACGGTAAAAATATGCTTTCTTTCTATCATGAGATCACGGATAAAACCGAAGGGATGCTGCCATAAAATAGCAGCATCCCCTTTTTTGTATCTACAATATCCCGGATAACCTTCAAGCCTTTAAGGCTTTTTTCTTTTCCCGCTGCCTCCATTGCTTTACCGGGTCTGCCACCCAGTTCATCGCCTTCCCAAAAACCGGATTCCCAAGTACGAGGGCGGCAGCCACACAGGCAGGGATTGAAAGCAGCATATAAATCCCCGGCAGCTTTTTGATCTTCCCAAATACACCTGCGTACAGCAGGGCATCCCTGACTAAAATATGCAGGATATAGATGGCGAGGGAATATTTCCCGACATAGGAAAACCACAGCTTCCTGCGCGGCACGAGCAGCATGCACGCCGCAGAAACCAAAACTGCAAAAAGATAAAGCCCGCCGCGGATGAAAAAGCCGTATGGAGCGTAAGTCTTAAGCGCGACACTGTACGGCATACCGCCGAAGACAATCCTTGCGCAGCTTCCAAGCGGATTGCCAAGAAAGACAAAACCTCCCGCCGCCAACAGCAGGAACACCGCCGCCGGGATGCGGAGTTTCTCATATTTTGACAAAAAACCTGCCAACCCTTCCTTTGAAAGATACAGACCGGCAGCAAAAAACGGCAGGAACACAACCATACGTGAGAATGTCAGAAAAGTACTCACATTGTCAGCATATCCGACCAGAAGCCCGGAAAGTGTCGTCACGGCCAAGCCGGTACGGGGCTTCATGGACAAAAGAAGCGGCACGAGCACATACCAGGCAGACAATGCCAGCAGATACCATGCCGCACTGCTGATATCGAAAAATTCAAGTTTTGTCTGCCGCCCGAACGCATGGGCGATCCCGCAATTCATCAGCCGGAAAAAGACAAACAACCAAAGCGTGGAAAAATAGCGTTCTGCCCGGAATTTCCCGTCCTTCACCACACTTTTCGCCAGATAACCCGACGTAAATGCAAAGCATGGCATATGGAACGTATGGATAAAATAGTACAGGCGTGTCAGTTCCCCGACGGGGCGCAGATTGGATTCCACATGCCCCCAGATTACCAGCACGATCAGAAATGCTTTCAGGTTATCAATAAAATAATCGCGTGTATTCTTTAATTCCCCGCTTTTGTAAGCCATCTGCGCCTCCCGTCCCGATTTACACCCACCCGCACCAAAGCCATCCTACTGCTGATCCGAATTGTTCGTCGCCTCCGCAAATTCCTTGACCGCCTCACGCTCCTGGTCACTCAAGATGCGCTCAATATCAAGCAGGACAACCAGCTGCCCCTTTCGCTCCGCAATACCTTTCGCATAACTTGTTTCCTCATTGCGGACAATCGGAGGAACCGGCCGGATCAGGTTTTCGTCAATCTCAATAATCTCCACGACCGAATCAACTTTGTAACCGATCAGGGTTCCCATACAATTTGTCACGAGCAGCTGTGTTGCTGCCGTTCCCATGACCTCCTCCATGCGGAATTTTTTTCGCAGGCTGTAGATCGGGATGACATCGCCACGCAGATTCAAGATACCGATGATATGTGCCGGGGCGTTCGGGATTGGAACAACTTTGGTATAGTTCTCTATTCCGCTTACCAGAGAAATATCCATACCATATTCCTCGCTGCCCAGTTTAAAAATGACCTGTTTTGTTGTCATTTGATTTTCAGCCTCCTCTTATTGAATTCCACACATCTTCCGGCAATGCCGGAAGATGCGCCCTTTTTTCTCCATCCGCCCTGCGCGATATCCGGCGCATGTACACGGATCCGCAGGGGAACAAACTGCTTCGCCCCACAGCCCCGGTATGGGAAACGATTCCGGTGTGTACGGATAGCCGGAATGGGATTACAGTACACCTTAGCTATCTTCCTCCGGCTTGGTATTGATCCATTTTAAATATGCGTTGATGAACGGGTCGATCCCCCCGTCCAGGACTGCCTGCGCGTTCGCAATCTCTGCCCCCGTGCGGTGATCCTTTACCATCGTGTAAGGCTGGAGCACATAAGAACGGATCTGGTTGCCGAAATTGATATCGCGCACCTCACCGCGGATACCCGACTCTTTCTCTTGGTTTTCCTGCTGTTTTAGCAAATATAGCTTTGCCTTAAGCATCTGCATCGCCTTATCCTTATTCTGGAACTGCGATCGCTCATTCTGGCACTGCACGACGATTCCGGTTGGCAGGTGCGTGATGCGGATGGCAGAAGACGTTTTGTTGACATGCTGCCCGCCCGCGCCGCTGGAACGGTAGGTATCAATGCGCAGATCCTCCTCATTGATTTCCACATCCAGATTTTCCTCAATGTCCGGCATCACATCGCACGATACAAATGAAGTCTGGCGCTTACCCGCCGCATTGAACGGCGAAATGCGCACAAGCCGGTGCACACCGCGCTCGGATTTTAAGTGCCCGTAGGCGTTTAAGCCGTTGATCTGGATCGTGACGGACTTCAAGCCTGCTTCATCGCCGTCCAAAAAGTCAAGGATCTCGGTGGTATAGCCTTTGCGGTCCGCCCATCTCTGGTACATGCGGCTTAACATGCTCGCCCAGTCACAGCTCTCCGTCCCGCCCGCACCCGCGTGCAGTGTGAGTATGGCGTTGTCCTTGTCATACTCTTCCGAGAGCAGCGTGTCCAAGCGCAGTTCCTCAAACTCCTCAACAAATGCCGCCGCCTCTTTCTGGATTTCCGGCACCATCGAAGTGTCGTTCTCCTCCACTGCGAGATCGATCAGCATGTAAATGTCCTCATAGCGCTGCTTTAAATCCGCATACTGCGCGATGATATCTTTTAAATTTTTGAGTTCCTTCACGTAGGCCTGGCTCTTCTCCGTAGAATCCCAGAAGCCCGGCTCTTCCATGATACCTTCAATCTCTTCGACCCTCAACTGTTTATTAGCGAGGTCAAAGTGAATCCCCCACTTCAATTAACGGTTTGTCGTACGTGCCAAGTGTGTACTTGACCTGGTCTAATTCAACCACTAATCTCACCTCTTTCTTGATTTGAAATCCTATATGCACCATGCCGGCACCGCCCTTCCGGAAAAAAGATCCCCGCCCACCCTGCTTCCGCAGATCTCTTTCCGGACACGGTCCGGGCATATGCTGTTTTATTGCCCCCTACCAATCCCGCCATTCCGAAAAAAAGGTTCCTTCCCGGGCACACACTGCGCGGGGTCGTGCACCGTCGTTGCCCGCAGACAAGACATGCTCACCGTCAGAATCTGCCCGGTTCGTTTCAGGCTTTCTTCCCGCAGCAGAATTTATACTTCAACCCGCTCCCACACGGGCACGGATCGTTTGGCTGCACCTTCTTCGCGACACGCTTGACCGGCTGTTTTGCCACCGAATCGTCCTTGTTCGTCCCGGTCACCTTCGCAGCCTCCTCGCGCTCTACCTTCTGTTCAATGCGCAGGTGCATCAGGCCGCGCACGGTGTCCTCCGCAATCGCGGTTGTCATTGCGTCAAACATATCGTAACCCATGAATTTGTACTCTGTCAACGGGTTCTTCTGGCCGAGTGCCTGCAGGCCGATGCCCTGGCGAAGCTGGTCCATATCGTCAATATGATCCATCCACTTGCGGTCGATCACATTCAGCAGGATGATACGCTCCACCTCACGCAGCTGCTCCTTCTCCGGGAATTCGGCTTCTTTAGCCTCATAGAAGCGCACTACCTCCTCCTTCAGATGCTGGGTCAGTGTATCACGCTTACCATGCTTTAGAAGTTCGTCATCCAGCACGACCGGCGGGATCGGGAAAATCGGAAGCAGCAGGCTGTTCAGCTCGGCAAGATCCCATTCCTCCGGCAGCGCGTCCTCGGCGATACAGTGGTTGACCGCATTCTCCACGGTGTCCGTGATCATCTTGAAAATGGAATCACGCATGTTCTCGCCGTCCAGAACCTTGCGGCGCTCGCTGTAAATAATCTCGCGCTGCTCGTTGTTGACCTGGTCATACTCAAGGAGGTTCTTGCGGATACCGAAGTTGTTGTTCTCAATCTTTTTCTGCGCCTTCTCAATCGCGCTGCTCAGCATTTTATGCTCGATCTGCTCGCCGTCCGGAAGCCCGAGGGAATTAAACATGGAGATCATGCGCTCCGAACCGAACAAACGCATCAAATCATCCTCGAGCGAGATATAAAAGCGCGATTCACCCGGATCCCCCTGACGGCCGGAGCGGCCGCGCAGCTGGTTGTCGATTCGCCTTGACTCATGGCGTTCAGTACCGATGATCTTTAATCCCCCCAGTTCTTTCACCCCTTCGCCGAGCTTGATATCCGTACCGCGGCCTGCCATATTCGTCGCGATCGTCACGGCTCCCATCTGCCCCGCATCCGCGACGATTTCCGCCTCAAGCTCATGGAACTTCGCATTCAGAACCTTATGCGGGATACCGCGCTTTTTTAAAAGTGCACTGATCTCCTCCGAAGCTTCGATGGTGATCGTGCCGACCAAGACCGGCTGCCCTTTCTCGTGTGCGCCCTCAATCTCCTCAACCACGGCGGTGAGTTTTTCCTTTTTGGTCTTGTAAACCGCGTCGTTTAAGTCCTTTCTTGCGATCGGGCGGTTCGTCGGAACCTCGACCACGTCCATACCGTAAATCTCGCGGAACTCGTTCTCTTCGGTGAGCGCCGTACCGGTCGCACCGCACTTCTTCGTATACTTGTTGAAAAAATTCTGGAACGTAATGGTCGCAAGCGTCTTGCTCTCGCGCTTTACTTTGACATGCTCCTTTGCCTCGATTGCCTGATGCAGACCGTCAGAGTAACGCCTGCCCGGCATAATGCGCCCGGTAAAGTCATCGACAATCAGCACCTCGTCGTCCTTGACCACATAATCCTTGTCACGCGCCATCAGGTTATGTGCGCGCAGGGCAAGGATGATATTGTGCTGGATCTCAAGGTTCTGCGGGTCGGCAAGGTTCTCGATGTGGAAAAATTTTTCGACCTTTCCGACACCTTCCTCCGTGAGGTTTACGTTCTTATCTTTCTCATTGACAATAAAATCGCCTGACTCCTGCGAATCCTCGCCCATGATGACATCCATCTTCGAGAGTTCTTTTTCGGTTCCCCGCTTTAACTGGCGGGCTAAAATATCACATGCTTCATACAGGCTTGTGGATTTCCCGCTCTGCCCGGAAATAATGAGCGGTGTCCTCGCCTCGTCGATCAGCACCGAGTCCACCTCGTCGATAATGGCAAAATGCAGGTCGCGCATAACAAGCTGCTCCTTGTACTTCACCATATTGTCGCGAAGGTAATCAAACCCCAGTTCGTTGTTCGTGCCGTAGGTAATATCGCACGCGTACGCCTCGCGGCGCTCGTCATTGTTCATATTGTTTAAGATACAGCCGACGCTCATGCCGAGGAATCGGTGGATCTGCCCCATCCATTCCGTATCACGTTTCGCCAGATAATCATTGACCGTGACCACATGGACACCTTTGCCCTCCAAGGCGTTCAGGTAGGAAGGGAATGTCAGGACAAGGGTCTTGCCCTCACCGGTTTTCATCTCCGCGATACGCCCTTGGTGCAGGATGATGCCGCCCAGAAGCTGCACATGGTAAGCTCTTTGCCCAAGCGTGCGCTTCGCCGCTTCACGCACGGCCGCATATGCCTCGACAAGCAGATCGTCAAGTGTCTCGCCCGCTTTCAGGCGCTCTTTAAACTCTACCGTCTTATGCGCAAGCTCCTCGTCGGAGAGCTTCTCATATTCCGGCTCAAGTGCCTCGATCTGGTCGGCCAATGGCTCAATCCTCTTTATCTCACGCTCACTGTGGGTTCCGAATATCTTTGCAATTAATCCCATTTGTTCCTCCATACTGCGGCTGTTCTTCCGCCCTTGTCATATTTCCAGCCATGCTGATACGCTTTACTCCCGGCGCATCCAAATCAGCTGAAACCTACGCTGCTTACCTTGAAATCTAATAAGCCTTATATAATATTGTACCATTACATGGCAAAGGATTCAACTTCTTTTTGCCGTGAAAGCAAAAAAAATTGAAAATAAGGCATAAACCGCCGGATTTCCGGAGCAGGAAACCTTTCTTAATACATCCGGCATCCACATGCTTACTGCTATCCTGCCCCTAAATGCCCATGTACATACAAGACCGGGCCGGGGATACACATATATGTATCCCCGGCCCGGTCTTGTCCGCTTTATGGTTTTTAAAACTCCGGCTCAATAATGCCGTATGTCCCGTTCTTTCTCTTATATACAACATTGACCTCATCTGTGTCCGCGTTTCGGAACACGTAGAAACTATGCCCTGTCAGTTCCATCTGGACACATGCCTCCTCGGCATCCATCGGCTTCATTGCAAAATGCTTAACCTTGCTGATGATGATCTCCTCGTCCTCGGTCTCCTGCTCCTCAATAAACGCCTGGCTTAAACTCTGCGCGGACTGCTGCTGGTCCACAATCTTGTTTTTATACCTCCGCAGCTGCCGCTCAATCACTTCCTCGATCAGGTCGATCGACGCGTACATATCCCCGCTCTCCTGTTCCGCCCGGATCACGTTCCCTTTCATCGGGATCGTCACCTCGACCTTCTGGCGTTCCTTCTCCACGCCGAACGTTACATGAACCTCCGTATCGGATGCAAAATAGCGCTCCAGTTTTCCTAATTTTTCATAAATCGCGCTCTTTAACCCCTCTGTGACATCAATATTTCTACCGCTAATAATATAACGCATAAACTCCACTCCTTTTCTGACAAATTCCGTCGGAACACCCCCGATGCCAGATTCCCTCCTCAAAAAGAATGTATTTTTGATGGCCTTCCCCGACTTGTCTAAATTATAACTCATTTACGTCTGAATTTCAAGACAAAAAGATGATTTTTTCCCTCAATAGCATCATTTCTTTTTCCGGGATTTTTGACAATTTTATCACTAATCACAAAACAAACTTTCGAACTTGACATCAAAAAGTTACCCACATTTCCACACCCAAAAATCGTGGATAATGTGGATAACTTTGTGTATAACTCATATTTTCCACAAAAACAGGTTCATATTCCTGTGGATAACTTGGTATTACTTTTTTTCTCTTTTTTTCGTGCCGCTGCTTTCCTTCTCTTTTTCTTTTATTTTTGTGCAGTTTGTACAAATTGCGGATTGTCAACCCAAATTTTCGCAAAACCAATTTTCAGTATATTCAAAAAATAGGCGGATTTCCCTTGTGTTTTTTCCATAATGTGTTATACTAAAGCTATCGCGGAATGTTTTTAAAAACAGCATGTTCCACGCACGCTGCCGGAAGCAGTTTCTGGGAGCGGCGCGGACAGAAACCGCTTCCCTCCCGGCGGCGGCGGGAGGGGAACATGCGGAACTTAATATAGGAGGTGAGCACAATGGACATTCCTTCCCTTTCCATAGCCTTATCACAGGCCAATGTCATGAACCAGGCAGGAACTGCCGTCCTTTCGATGGCGCTTGATTCGACCAGCCAGGAAACGGCAGCCCTCATCGAGATGATGGACGCTTCGGTCGGGACACCGGGCGCTTCGGCTAAAATGATGGAGCAGTCCGTCCACCCAAATCTTGGGGCAAACGTGGATATCCTTGTCTGAATCCGAAGGCTCTTGCGTCACAGGACTTTTCACTTTTCATAGCCAATGACATGGAAGACGAAAGCAGGGGTTTTCGCACTCACGGTTGAAAAACCGCAGCGCGAAAACCCCTGCTTTGCATCAATTTCCCTTTTCCGGTTCTACAAGATACCGCTGTAATTCCTCCACCAGCTCATACACCCTCGTCGCAGGGCACATCCTGGATGGGGGCACATTTCCATATGCCTCGTACTGACGTTTCGCCCGTCCCCTTCACCATAATAAACTTTCCCGTTGAAAATTCCCGGTATTTCTCATTGATCTTTTGTGCGATCCCCTCGATATAATAGGGTTCCGTCTTCGTCCCCTCACTCACGATATAGGTATAGCGCGGCAGTTCCGGAAATACCTTTTTCTGCTTTTTCTCCATCTTTTCCTGAAGCTGCGCCTGTTGTCTTTTTACGTCACTGACCTTTTTCGGCTTTAGACTCATTTTCTTCCTGCCCCCAATTCAGTATCTTCCGAATGTAAGGATCTGCCCCGTACCGCCCCTCCAGATAACGCTTTCCGTAAACCTCGTCGCTCCGGATCATCGTCCCGTCTTCCTTGCGGAAGGAAGCCAGCGAATAGAGCATGGAAGCACCAAACGGGTTCTTCGCACAAAACCAGATTTCATCCCGCCGGAACATGTCATGGTTCAGGGTAGTGATATCATGCGAAGTCAATAGTAGCTGTGCACCGTTCTTGTTGCTTTCCGGGTTGGTGAAAAGCTGTATGATATACTGCAACAGCTTCGGGTGCAATTTGGCATCCAGCTCATCCGCGATCATCAATGTTCCCTCGCCCAAACATGCCATGATCCTCGCAAGGCAACTCAGAAGCTTCTTTGTCCCGCTGGATTCATCCTCAAGGCGCAGTTCGCATGTGCCGCCGTCCTCCGTGCGGTGTTCTGTGAAAACCCCCCGCACATTCCCGTCCATATCCTTTTCAATGCGGATTTCATGAATCGGAATATCCATCTCTTCCAACATCCCAAACAACCTCTTTCTTAAATCGGCATCGTTTGGCATCGCGATCCGTTTCTCTCGTTTGGAATTGTTATAATCCAACAGCGCTATGCTAAAAAACCACTGGATCACCACATCCACCGTCTCAATATCATAATTCATCGCAATATGCGAGAGCAACGGCATCGTATCGCTGACCTTTCCGACAGCAACCTCCTCCACTTCTTCCCCCAAAACACATTCCTCTGCGGAGCGCTCAAAAACCAACTGCACATTCCCGGTTCCGGCTTTCTGATAATACAGGTTTTCTTCCACGATCCTATGTTCTCTGACCGCAAGCTGATAGCGGAACCTGCACCCATCCGCATCGAACATGATATCAAATCTGGTCGGCATTTCCCTGCCCTGCGCGGAAAATTTGTAGAACACTTCATGCATGGCTGAAAGGTACGGCTTGCTGAAGACCTCCTCCGCCCCCTCCTTATACTTTTCAGGGCTCATCAGAAGCACGGCCTGCAACACCACATTCCGCAAAAAAACCAGCGCCTCGAGCACTGTCGATTTCCCGCCTCCGTTCGGCCCGTAAATCGAGATGACAGGAATCAGCTTTTCCCTGCCGTGCACATCCAAAATCAGGCTCTCCCCATGCTCCCTGATCGGTTCCGCTATAAAGTCCAAGGTTGCTTCCTGTTTAAATACTTTATAATTCTCAAATGTAAACTGACATATCATGCCGCGTCCTCCTGTGAGATTTTCTCTCGTCAGACATACTGTTTCTGCTATAGTATCACCTTTTGCAAAGATTTTCAATCTTTCTGTTTGGTTTTTTCACGCCGGAGGCTTCCACGGGCTTATGGTCATGCCGGTACAAAGCTCTTACAGCAGCTCATTTACTACCATCAACAACACCAAAAACACGATTGCCACCACGAGCGGCACGGAAAACAGGCTTACCCGCTTCCCGTGCACCCGAGCGCCGGCTTCACCTCCGCGCGCGCCGCGGGCAAAAATCTCACGCACAGCCGCAAGCCTCCCCTCCTTGACCGCGATCTGACGGTAGATCACGACCGCCGCCGCCGTCCCGACCAGTACCATTGGCAGAAATGTGCGCAGCACATCGCCGAAGGTCTGCGGGGTCATATCCTGAGCCGTGTCAAACGCCTGCGCTATCTCCTCCGGAAAATACTCTGAAAACCGATCGACCAGAAAAAGCAGCGTCGCCGACCAGCCGTTGATAAAGAAATGCACGAGCATCGAGGACAGGATCGAGTCCGTCGCCTCAATGAGCAGGCTGAAAACCACTCCCATAACAAAAGCATAAGAAAACTGGTTCCAGTTCGCATGCATAATACCAAACAAAAAAGCAGAAAGCACGATGCCCCCGATCGGTGCCGCCTTGCGGTACTCATTATAGAACAAGCCCCGGTACACGGATTCCTCAAAAACGCACGGGAGCAGCGCAATCAGCACCAAGCTGACCGGAAACGAATGCCCGGAGACCACCTGCGCCAATGTATTGCCTGTCACATTGTCCACAAAAAGCATGGAAATGGCATTGATCATGCTCATGAGCGGCATGATGGCAATAAAAAAAAGAAAGAGCAGCAATACCGTGCTCCCGTGAATTTTTTTCAGACGGACGGTTTTTACATAACTCCGCTTCGCCGCAAAGATCCAGATTGCGCCCGGTGCCGCCAGAAGCACCTCCGAAAAAAGCAGGCGCGCCCCTTCATCCGGGAACATACGGTTTAAGGGCAGAAACCCCGCCAACAATGAAATCAAGACTGTGACAAGAAACATCTGGTTAATTTTTTTTATATTCATACTCCTTCGCTCCTCCCCGCCCATGCGGCCGTTTTCTTCATTGATAAACATCATATCACGTCCATCCGGTATTTGCAATTATTTTCCCCTCCCGCCTGCGGCAAACCCTCAAAAAAGCTTGCAAATTCTTTCTTTTCATATTATAGTTATAATAAATCCGCAAAGGCCTGACCCATGCCGGAGCGAATATCACTGGAACGCCGCCCGCGCGGCAGAATGCGAGGAACCATGAAATTAGGCTTAGTACAGGAACTTGAGATTGTAAAGGCAACAGACAACGGTGTGTATCTCTCCGATCCTGCCGGGGACGGACAGGCACAGCGGACACCGGAAGATTTGGCAGTCCAGAGGGTTCTGCTGCCAAAGAACCAGACACCGAAAGACGCACAGCCCGGCATGCGGCTCATTGTTTTTTTGTATAAGGATTCCGAAGACCGCCCGATCGCCACAACCACGATCCCTCCGGTCACACTCGGCAAGACAGCGGTGCTGCCGGTCAAGGAAGTTACGGGCATCGGCGCTTTCCTTGGCTGGGGGCTTGCAAAGGATCTCTTCCTCCCGTTCAAGGAGCAGGTCGTGCGCGTAAAAGCCGGCGATTCCGTGCTCGTAGCACTCTATATTGACAAGAGCGGCCGCCTGTGTGCTACCTCGAAGGTTTACGATTACCTCCGCACTGATTCCGAATATAAGGTAAATGACAATGTAGGCGGGATTGTCTATGAGATCATCGAGGCATTTGGCGCATATGTCGCCGTGGACAACCGCTATTCTGCCATGATACCGAACCAGGAACTGTTCACGCCGCTTGGCGTGGGCGACTATGTGACGGCGCGTGTGCGCAAGGTACTTCCGGACGGGAAACTCACGCTGTCACTGCGTGAGCCCGCCTACCGACAACTTTCCGACGACGCACTTATGGTCTACGAAAAACTTACGGCATCCGGCGGCTTTCTTCCATACCACGATAAAACCGACCCGGAAACGATCAAAACGGTTTTTGCCCTGAGCAAGAATGCTTACAAACGCGCGATCGGCCACCTGCTCAAAGACGGAAAGATCACAATTTCCAATTCCGGCATCATGGCTGTCGGCATGGACAGCTCCCGCGCTCATGGAAATAAGCGATAACGCCGTCCGCAAAATCACCGCTTATGGCAAAACATAAAGAACCGCCGCACGGAAGGATCCCAAAAGCCCTTCCGCGCGGCGGTTCTTCCCGATTATTTACCATCCAAAAAGCGCATCTTCGCGTTGGATTTCGTTTCTTTCTTGACTGCCAGTTTCGGCTCCGACTGATACATGCTCCCAAAATTATCCGCAAGCTTATCCTTGCAGGATTTGCAAAAACGCCCGGATCGCAGCATCGCGCCACAGCGCTCACAGGCAAGCCCGACCTGGGAACTTTCTGCAAATTCCAAGCGCTCCTCGCGCACCCATTGGCGAAGCTGCTGCACGGACACTTCATTTTCCTCCGCCACTTTGTTAATATCGGCTCCCTTGTGTTCGTAAATGTAATCTTTCACTTGTTGGAATTTGTCTTCCAATTCCTTGCGGCAGGCTTCACAGAGCGGCATGCCACCAATATAGTTGAACAGCTTACCACAGTTCTTACAGTTCCTAACTTCCATCTGCAACCCTTCTTTCTTTGTTAATTTACGGAAGTGCCGATTGCCATGCAAAGAACGGTCACTTTCTCCACACCGGCCCGCCGGAGAACCGCAGCACATGCATCCGCCGTACTTCCTGTAGTATATATATCATCCACGAGCATTACGCTGTGGTAATCCACCTTCTTAGCTGGATTTACGGCAAATGCGCCTTTCAGCATTTTCGCACGTTCCCTTCGGCCAAGATCCTTCAGGCGCATCGTCTGTTTCGTGCGCAGGAGGCAAGTCGCGTCCACCGGAATCCCCATCAGCCGGCCGATCCCCTGTGCCAAAATCTGTGCCTGGTTAAACCCCCGCCCGGCACGTCTGGCACGGTGAACCGGCACCGGAACCAAAACCTCCGGATCCTCCTGCCGTATTTTGCCGGCGTACAGCCGCACGGCTTCCGCCACATAGAAATCCGCGAATTCCTTGCGCGAATGGTATTTGAACCCGCTCAGCGAACGGCGTATGTTCTCCTCATACTGCCACACGGCATAACCGCGCATATAATGAAACTCCCGTTTCCGGCATTCACCGCAGTATTCCTTCTCCATATACGCAAGCTGCCTCCCACAGCGCTTGCAGGCAGGTTCACATATATAGCGGAGCTTCTTTTTACATTCCGCATGGATGAGCGCCCCGCGCGGCGTGACAATCTCCATGCATACCGGGCAGCGCCTTGGGTACAGTACCCCGCACACACACCCGCAAAACTTTTGTATACAAACTGCGTATTTTCCCCGCATCCGTTCTCCCATTCCCCATTTTCCCGTTAAAGGCTCTCCGGATAAACTCCCGCATCCACCAGGGCACGAAGCGCCTGCACGACGGCTTCCTTGTCTTCCTGATAGGTCACACCGAACCATTTGTCACCGGTCCTCAACACCTCGACCGTCGCCCTGCCCTCCTGGACCATCGTATCGATCACCTGCGGGAGCAGATATTCCGACTTCAGATCCGATGCGCCCCCGTTTTTCAAAAACTCCGCAAAACCGGCTTTCAGCTCCATGAGGAATTCCGGCGTGACACCCCACATATTCATGGAGACCGCACTGTCAAGCGGCAGGCTCACCGGCTCGCCCGCCGCGTTTTTTCCCTCGGCTCGCCCGCCCTTTTTCCCGATCCCAAACGTTTCCACGACCTTGCGCAGCTTTCCATCCGGATCCACACTGCACACACCGCGCGTCACAACGCCATTCTCACTTAAGGTATTGCCGAGAATAAAACCTGCCATGCAATACCGCCCTTTTTTGGTAAGATCCGCATTCGCAAGGAAATCATGTACCTTTACAAACGCTTCCCTTCCATAGTAATCATCCGCATTGATGATCGCGAACGGCTCCTTCACGGCCTGAAAGCACGATAAGACTGCCTGACCCGTCCCCCACGGCTTTGTGCGCCCCGCCGGCACCGTATATCCGTCCGGCAGATCCGAAAGTTCCTGAAACACATACTCCGTCTCGATCTTCTTCTCGACACGGTTCCCGATAATCTCGCGGAAATCCTTCTCAAGGTCACGCCGCGTGATAAAAACCACCTTGTCAAAGCCTGCCGCCTTCGCGTCATATATGGAATAATCCATAATGATCTCCCCGGAAGGCCCCACTTTTTCCAGCTGTTTGATCCCGCCGCCATAGCGGCTTCCCATCCCCGCTGCCATTATCACAAGTGCTGTCCTGTTCATGTCCCAATGCTCCTTTCCTCCACCCCGGCCTGCCTTCTATTCTTTACAGTGCAGACTTAAAGCATACACAATAATCTTTTTATCCGGATGCAATCCTGCCTTTGTACCCATCATACCATATATTTACCGGAAATGCACTACTTTTTTTGTTTTCCTGGATTTCACAGGCCTCCCCTGCCCTTCCAGTCCTCCTGCGCGATCTCCCGGATACAGGAGGCAAGCCCGGAATAACGTTTCTGCTCACTCTCGTTGTCAATCATTGCCTGCACCGTCTCAGGGCTCCCGACAATGGTGACACAGCGCTTCGCCCTTGTCACTGCCGTATACAGAAGGTTCCGGTTAAACAGCATACGAGGACCGCCAAGCAGCGGAAGGAGCACGGCGGGGTACTCGCTCCCCTGCGACTTGTGTATCGTGACGGCGTAAGCAAGCTCCAGTTCCTCCAGCTGCCCGAACGGATACTGCACCATGCGCCCCTCATCAAACTCGATCTCCATCTCTTCCGCAAACGTATTGATCTGACGGATGATCCCGGTGTCCCCGTTAAAAATACCTTCTCCCGCCTCCACTGTGATTCCGTGACGGCTCTTGACCTCCCACGCGAGCTGATAATTGTTGCGGATCTGCATCACCTTATCCCCCTCCCGGAAGACCATCTGGCGAAATTCCTTCTGCTGCTTTTGCGGCGACGGCGGATTCAAATACTGCTGCAAAATCTGGTTGAGCCGCTCCACACCAAGCTCTCCCTTGCGCATTGGCGTGAGAACCTGGATATCATACGGCGTTGCCTCCACGTACCGCGGCAGCTTATCGCGGATCAATGCGATCAGAACCCCCGTGATCACGTTCACATCTGTGCGCTTGAGCATGAAAAAATCTTCACTCTTATTGTCCAGACGGATCGGTTCCCCCGCATTGATCTTGTGCGCGTTCACAATAATGTCACTCTCCGAAGCCTGCCGGAATATCTTCGTCAGGCGCACGACCGGGAAAACGTCCGAGCGGATCAGGTCGCGCAGGACATTGCCGGGGCCGACACTTGGCAGCTGGTTCACGTCACCGACAAGCACCACGCGCGTCCCGACCGTCACCGCCCGTAAAAGTGCATGCATCAGGCTGATATCAACCATCGACATCTCGTCAATGATCAGGACATCGGTTTCTAACGGATTGCTCTCGTTGCGCTCAAAATGTGCCGCCGTATCCGGGGCATTCTCATCCATACTTTTTGAGAGTTCCAGCAGACGGTGGATGGTGCTCGCCTCGTGTTTCGTCGTCTCCTTCATGCGTTTTGCCGCGCGCCCGGTCGGTGCCGCAAGCAGAATTTCCATGCCCTCCGCCTCAAAAAAACTAATGATCGCATTGATCGTTGTCGTCTTGCCCGTCCCCGGCCCACCGGTCAGAACAAAAACCCCGCTTCCCGCCGCTGTCAACACAGCCTGCGCCTGATGCTCCTCCAGTTCCAGCGCCAAGTCTTTCTGCAGGCGCGCAAGGCTTGCGCGCAGTTCCGCTTCCGGAAGGTCATAGGAAACATTCAGGTCAAGAAGCATCCGTGCGGTGTTCAGTTCCATGTAATAATAGTTCGCAGCGTAGACACAGACCACGTCCCCGTCTTCCCGGAAAATCACCTTTCTTGCCAGGCGCAGCTGCTCTAATTGCTCCTCCACCTGCTCTGGCATGACTTCAAGCAGCTGTGCGGTATAGCGGAGCAATTCGGGAAGCGGCAGGTAAACATGCCCGCTGCCTGATGCCTGGACAAGCGCGTAGAGAAGCCCCGCACGGATGCGGTACTCCGAGTTGGCCGGTATCCCCACCTTCGAGGCGATCTCATCGGCAATCTTAAAGCCGACCCCGCGGATGTCCTCCGCCAGGCGGTACGGGTTTTCCTGCAGGACGGCATGCATCTTTTCCCCGTAAAATTTGTAAATCTTTACCGCGAGGTTCGTCGATATCCCATATTGCTGCAAAAATACCATCGCACTGCGCATCCCGCGCTTTTCCTCAAACTGCGCCGCGAAATCCTGCGCCATTTTCTGGCTGATGCCCTTGATTTCCGCAAGGCGTTCCGGCTCCTCGTCCATGACGCGGAAGGTATCCTCTTTAAATTTTTTGACAATGCGCGCCGCAAGAGCCGGACCGATGCCGCGGACCGCCCCCGAGCCAAGGTAACGCTCCATCGCGAGCATATCCTCCGGTTCCCTGATCTCGCAGAGTTTCACCTGAAACTGTTCCCCATAGATCGGATGCGAAATATAGCCGCCCTCCAGATGGACATACTCCCCCTCATTGATAAAGGTAAAAGTGCCGACACATGTAATCTCATCCTTCTCCTTTTCTGCAACAGTAAGTACCGTGTACCCATTCTCCGCGTTGCGGAATATTATTTTTTCAACATAGCCGTCTACAACCTCATCCATACCGTTCTCCATTTTTCCGTGTTCCCGCCGCTTCCGTCTGGTGCAAAGAAAGCCGGGAACTTACCGTCCCCGGCTTTCTGAAAACTTCTTTTCTGCCGCCTACAATCCCTGATTGCGTTTCATGGACTCGTACAGCTGCTGTGCCAGACCAAGCTCGCCATTATCCACGATCATCCCTGCGACCTGCGTATAAAATGTGTCCCCGAACTGCTCCAGATACGGATCTTCCTCTTCGTCCTCATCCTTCGGGATCGTCTTTTCCATGCCCTTTAACATCTGTTCGACCAAATAGGTTTCAAACTCCTTACAGGACTCAAGCAGCTCCGCGTCACTTGCCGACGCGGCATCCAGCGCCCCAAGCGACGCAGAAAGTTTATCCGCCCTATTTGCCGCCTGCGAAGTGAGGGAATTGTTCAGATAATAATCCGCTCCAACTGATATACTCATAATCTGCCCCCGTTAACTTTCTATGTTTTTTTCCGTTAATTCCTTTCCGCACTGCATCAAATCCCGGTGCTTTCCATCCGGCAAAGCCGCTTCCAAACCCTTGCCAGCTTTGCTTCCTGCGGCTCCGGCACAAACGCCCTTCCGTTATTTTACCGGTTCCTGCCGCTTCCCAGCCCGCGGGATCAGCTCCTCAGATTGTTTGCCTGCTGCAGCATCTCATCGGATGCCTGGATAACCTTGGAGTTCATCTCGTATGCGCGCTGCGTCACGATCAGGTTTACGATCTCATCTGCCGTCTGCACGTTTGATGCCTCCACATACTGCGCCACGATCCTGCTGCGCTTTAAATTCTCATCCGTCGCCTCAAGGCGCGGTGTACCGGACGCATCCGTCGCCTGATAAAGGCTGCCCGAAAGTTTTAACAGACCTGCCGGGTTATTAAACTGCGTCAGCGCCAAGGTCGCCACAGTCTGCGTTGTATTGCCGTCCGGGCGGTACAGAAAATTGCCGAACTGGTCAAACGTCAGTTTTGAAGTATCGTAAGTCGCCGGAAAGGAGATCGGCTGTCCGTTCGTGTCAAGTACCGGATAGCCATCCGAATTGCAGAGCATCACATTCGTCCCGTTCATCCCCAGCTTAAACGAACCGTTCCTTGTATAGCCGACTGTGCCGTCCGGGCGGCGCACCGAAAAAAATCCCTCGCCGTCAATCGCAGCGTCAAGCCACTGTCCCGTCTCCGTGAGCGTCCCCTGCCTGAAATTTGAGACGATCGAAGCCACACGCACACCGAGCCCGACCTGTCCGATCACTGGCTTCGGGTTGCCCTCGTGGTCTGTCACTTTTGTCTGTATCTTGGAATAGAGCAGGGACTGAAATTCCGTCTGCTCTTTCTTATATCCGGTTGTGTTGACGTTTGCCAAATTGTTCGCGATATTGTCCAAGCTCGTCTGCTGTGCGATCATGCCTGACGCGCCCGTCCACAATGCTCTCATCATAACGATTCTCTCTCCTTTGCTGCCTCATTTTACCGGTTTTCATTGATAACATATGTATCTTTCCTGCCCCCGTCACACCGCAGGCAAAAACTTACTACGAAACACTGCCAAGTGTCGTCGCTTTCTCAAGCGTGCTGTCCACCGTCTGGATCACCTTCTGCCCCGCCTCGTACGCCCGCGTGATCGCGATCATATTGACCATCTCCGAGACAACATTGACGTTGGACTGCTCGGTGAAGCCCTGGCGGATCATGCCGGCTGCCTCTTTTTCCCGCGCCCCGTTCACCGGGAATAATCTGGTCTCCCCGAATTTTTTCAGATAATCATAATCCTCGAAATCCGTCAGGATGATGGTATCAACCAACTCGCCGTCCGCGTAGACATTCCCCGCAACATCCACGGCCACGTCGGCCGCGTCAACCGGAACCTGCAAAGACCCGCCCTCCGCCATCAGATGGTTGCCGTCCACATCAACAACATACCCCTCCTGCGTGACTGTAAACTGCCCGGCGCGTGTGTACTGGGTCGAAGTCTGCCCGTTCGCGTTCGTATACTGTATGGCAAAGAATCCGCTGCCGTCAATCGCGAAATCAAACGTGTTCCCGCTCTCCCGCAGGGAACCCTGCTTATAATCCGTATAAACTTCGCCAATCTTCGCGCCGAAGCTCATCGTACCGATCCGCTCCTGCCTCCAGTCCACGGAAGCATCCCGGATTTTGACCATCAGCTGCTGGTCAAAGGACTGGCTCGTCACACCCTCCTTCTTGAAACCGACAGTTGCCGAATTCGCCAGATTATTCGAGATCACATCCAACCGGTTCTGCTCATTCCTCATGCCCGTCCACGCCGTATATAACTGTCTGACCATCTTTTCCCTTGCCTTTCCATATTAACTCATGTACCAGAAATCCAAATGTACCCCGCAGCAACTCTTCAAAACAGAATATCCCGTCCGATTCCTGCCACTGCCCGGGCACAAATAACCCAAACCATCGAGCCAAAAGCCACCTTGCACGCGGGACTTCCCTCCGCCGCATCCGCCCGGAAGAATGAACCCATATGGGTTCATTCTGAAAACTTTTGCCCCTGACTCCCATTTGAAACAGGGCAGCTGCCCCCTTCCGGCAGGCTCTGCGCCTGTTTCATATTATTTTAAAGGCTTACTGCTCCCAAGAAACTCCACAAACTTCCCGGTTCCGATCGCAACTGCCGTCATCGGATCCTCCGCCGTCATCGTCGTGATGCCGGTCTTCTCCTCAATCAGTTCCTCCAGGCCGTACAGCAGGCAGCCGCCGCCCGTCAGCACGATGCCGCGGTCCGCGATATCCGCCGCAAGTTCCGGCGGGGTCTTCTCAAGCACACTGTGCACCGCTTCAACGATCTGTGAGGTCGTCTCGCGCAGTGCCTCCTCCGTCTCCTCCGAGGTCACGGAAATCGTCTTCGGAAGCCCGGTCACAAGGTTGCGCCCCCTGACATCCATCGCCACCATCTCCGGCCTGCGGTACGCGGAACCAATCTTGATCTTGATATCCTCCGCCGTGCGCTCGCCGATCAGCAGATTATGTTTCTTCCGCATATAGCGGACGATCGCCTCATCGAAATCATCGCCCGCAATTTTGATCGAAGTGCTGACAACCGTGCCGCCGAGCGAGATCACCGCGATATCCGTCGTCCCGCCGCCAATGTCAACGATCATATTGCCGCATGGCCTTGCAATATCAATACCTGCCCCGATCGCCGCCGCGATGGGCTCCTCGATGATTGCAACCTCCCTGGCTCCCGCCGTGTATGTCGCATCCTCAACCGCCTTCTTCTCCACTTCCGTGACACCGCTCGGCACGCAGACACTGATGATCGGCTTGCGGAAACGCTGCTTGCCGACCGCTTTCTGGATGAAATATTTCAGCATCTTCTCCGTCACGGTATAATCGGAAATGACACCCTGGCGCAGCGGCCGCACCGCCACGATGTTTCCCGGCGTGCGGCCGAGCATCAGGCGCGCCTCCTCGCCGATCGCCTTGATCCGGTTCGTGTCGCGGTCAAACGCCACAACCGAAGGCTCCTTTAAAACAACGCCCTTCCCTCTTATATATACCAGCACACTCGCGGTGCCGAGATCAATCCCGATGTCACTTCCACTCATAACTTTCTCCTTTCAAAAATCACATTCGTCTCTATCGTTCAATGCCCCTATAATTAGCATTTTATCCAAATCGAAACATATTCAGTTCTATTATAAACGCTGTACATGATTTTTTCAAAGGAATTTTTCAAAAGTTATAAAATATTTATCAATTTCTATGTACCTTTTCCCATTTTTCCGATTTTACGGCAAGAAAAGCAATTATCCGACTGCCAGATCGACCTGCTGGATGATCCCGGACTGGCCATTTTCATGCAGGAAGACACCACTTTGGCGCACAACGGCGTTCGTGGAATTATCCTTCCCGGAATTTAACGAAAATTTCGTCCCGATATGGCCGAGGTAGATTGCCCCAATCCCCGCAACACCCAGCGCGACCAATTTATCATTGCCGGACTCATCCTTCGTCCAGATGCGCAGACGGTTGAAAATCTCATCGTTCTCGTCAATCCATCCGTTCCCGTCCATATCAAACACCGCGAGATCCGCGAAACCGTTGCCGCTCTTTGTGCCAAACAGCTCGCTCCCGTCATTGATCACACCGTCGCCGTTGCGGTCAAGCGCCAAAAAACCGCAGCCGCGCGCGAGCAGCGAAATATTGTCAAGTTCCCCGTCACAGTCGATGTCAAAGAAAAATTTCTGGTCGGAGACTTCCGCCGTGCCGCCGTTTAAGTTGATCACGAGCGGATCCATCAGCTGCACGGCACCGTAATCGATCTGAACGGACGTGTACTCCGCAAAGCTGCGCGACATCTCTGCCTCAATATCAAACTCGATCGTCCTGCCGTCCGCCGTCTTTACCGTCCCGGATGAATAAAAGGACGACGACTCCCGTTCCTCGTAATAATGCTGCATCCCGATCGAGAAGCCCTGGGTCGGCCCGACTGAATACGGTGCCTGGGGAACATCAAGTTCAAGATTGCCGGAGCCAAGCCCAAGCAGCTCCCGGAGAAGCCTTGCCGACTCCGCCTGCGCCTTTTGGATCACATCGCTCCCCGACATGCGGCGCACCCCTATATCCTGCTGTCCCGACAGGATTGAAAGCATATGGCGCAGCCCGTCATACTCCGCCTTTCCCTTACGGAAATAGTCATCGTCCTGACCCGCAAAGGAAATCCTTCCCATACCGCCCTGCATGCCCGTCTGCCACGGCACGCGGCCGTTCTTTTTTGAAGCATCCGCTTCCCCGCCTGTCTGCTGTTCGCTATCCTTAGCTGAGGGCGACGTAGCTGCTGTACTGCCGACGGAATTCACGGCACCGCCCCAGCTGTTATAGCTAACAGTCCGCATGTTCGTGCGGGAGAGGAAATACTGGTTCCTCATCGCAACATTGCTTGTCTGTATCACCATAGCTACACACCTCCATGTATTTTATGACGGGCACAGGCCGCCCGCCCGTGCTATGTATATCGGCTAAAAGGTCAATTTATTTTAGGGCGTTCCCTTTCCAAAAATGGGATTTACCGGGGACAGCTGCCACCTCAGAAAAGTAGATTGCGGGCAGGGACAAACTGTGGTATACTGTCAAAAAACCTTAAGAGAGGGGGATTTTATGCCTTTTTCATCCAACCGTCGGGAAAACCTCTTTCCCGCCACACCGGACGCGGTTTCCGATGCTGCCGTGATGGACGAAGAAATCCGTCTGGTCGCGCGATTTGCCGCCCTGACACTCTGGCGCGCGGTCACGAATGCCCTCCTGATTGCTTTTCAGCTAATATGTGTCCCATTTGGCAAAATAGCCCCCGCGCCAGTCTATATATTGCTGTGTATGAACCTGCTCCCCTCAGTGCTGGAAGGTTTATGCGCCCCGTATGCAAAAAAATCTGTCCCGGTGCTGCCGTATCTCAGGAAGCAGTATCACTATTCATCGCTGCGCTATATGACAACAGGCATCAGCTTTGCCATCACGAGTTTCCTCCTTTTACTCTGGCAGCTTTACAACAGCCCCCCCGTCACCCCTTTCGCCTGGCTGGGGAAATTTCCGGCGTTCCTTCTGGCACTTGGTTTTTTCCTGCGTGCCGTCTCCCCGCGCCTGCTCGCAGGGCACATCCGCAAAAGAATGGGCTGCTGATCTTGCCGATGCCAAAATCCTCACACAAAAAAGCCGGAAAGTAACCCAAACAGGTTGCTTTTCGGCTCTTACCGTTCCAGGGAATCACGCCCTGGCTTTCTCCTCGAAACCTTCTTCCCCCACGCACCGGATCCGGTCAAGGTATTCCCTCTTATACTTGTCAATATATCTGCGGTATCTTGGGTCAACCCCCTTGTGCAGTTCGTCCTGATATACCTTGCGGTCAAAGGAGCGGTTCACCGTCAGTTTCTGCATCAGGTAAATCGCAATGTTGGAGCAGTGGTCGGAAATACGCTCGGTATTCGTGAGGATTTCGGTGAAAGTGATCCCGTTGTCCGCCGTGCAGGCACCATTGCGCAAACGCATGATATGGTTGCTCTTCATGCGGTCCACGATATCATCGATGACCTCCTCCATCGGCTCCACAAACGCAATTTTGTCCAAGTCGTTGGTCTTGTACGCCTCCACCATCAAGTCAATGACATTGCGTACCGCATCAAAAAGCACCTCGATCTCCGCTTTTGCTTCCGGCGTAAAACTGCTCTTGTTCTCAAACATATACTCCGCAGTCTCCGAAAGGTTCACGCAGTAATCCCCGATCCGCTCCAGGTCGCTGACCGACTGCAGGATTTCCGTCGCCAGATGCGAATCTTCCTCCGTCATCGTATGATATGTAACATTGACCATATAGGCGTTGATCCCCGCCTCGCTCTTGTCGAGGAACTCCTCCCCCACCCTCATATCCGCGAGCGTCTTCTCATTGAAACCGTTCAACACCATATCCGAGACAATGGCCGCATTTTCCTTCACAACGCTGCACATGTCAAACAATACCTTGCGGCACTGCTCCATCGCAACCTGCGGGTTTTTCAGGAACGCGTCGTCCAGACAGTCGAGCGTGCGCTTTTCCTTCACGTCGCCGCCGTCCTTGATCAGCCAGTGCAGCATCTTGTCATATTGCTTTACAAACGGCATCAGCACAAGCGCCGCGACCAGATTGATCCCGGTGTGCATGGTTGCGATGTCACCGCGGTTTACAACATTGTCCATAGCCGCCAAATCAAAGACCGCGTTCAGCCCGTACACGCCTACCCCGAACAGGAGGAGGCTGAACACATTAAACAGCAGGTAGCACATGGACGCACGCTTTGCATCCTTGTTATTGCCGATGCTCGCCAGCACAACCGGGACACATTTTCCGATGTTCTGGCCAAGCAGGATCGGGAATGCCGTCGCCACCGTGATGGAACCGCTCGCCGAGAGCGCCTGAAGGATACCGACGGAGGCAGAAGAACTCTGGATGACCGCCGTCAGCAAAAGACCGACCAATATCCCGATAAAAGGGTTCTTGAACGAGGTAAACATCTCCTTAAATTGCGGGATATCCTTTAACGGTGCAAAGGTTTCTTCCATCGTCGTCATCCCCCAGAACAAAATGCCGAAGCCTATCAGGAGATTTGAAACATTTTTCGTCTTGCGCTTCTTGGATAAAAGCATGATAAACGCGCCGACAACAATGATGATCGGGGCAAACGAGGACGGCTTCAGCATAGAAAGAAAAGCCCCACCGCCGTTTAAGTCGCCGAGCCGCAGGATCTGGCTTGTCGCCGTCGAACCGATATTTGCCCCCCAGATCACCGGGATTGTCTGTTGAAGCGTCATGATACCCGCATTGACAAAACCGATCATCGTGATCGAGGTTGCCGCCGATGACTGGATGACTGCCGTCACTCCTGTGCCAAGCGCCAAGCCTTTAAAGCGGTTATCCGTAAAGCGCTCCATCGTCTTTTCCAGCTTTGCGCCTGCCAGCTTCTCAATCGAGGAAGCCATCAGATTCATCCCGTAAAGAAACATGCCGATACCGGCAAGCAGGGGAAGCATCTTTGCAATCGTCTCCATCTTCTACCTCACATTTCTCATCGTATAACGTACTGTTAAAAATTGCCACCATTCCTCTCCGGCAGAACGCGCTGACCCTGCCGGGAGATTTTGCCCCCGCATAATTTTCCGGAATCATATCCAAAACGCAGGTTCTCTTACGCGGACAAATTTTCGTATCCTGTCATATTTTATCATGAAAATTCAAAGTATGGAAGTAGTAATTTACACGAATTTCTAGCACTGTTTCCACATTTTTCCGTCTTTCTCGATATTAGCCCAAACAAACTCCATTTTTTTTAAAAAGATGCTTGACATTTTCCCAGAATTGTGTATAATGTAACTTGTGCTCGCGATGTTGTTCGCGAATGACATGCGGAAATGCTGGAATTGGCAGACAGGCATGACTAAGGATCATGTGGTGCTACACCGTGAGGGTTCAAGTCCCTTTTTCCGCAGGAGTTAACCACCCGGCAGCTATTGAATGGTTGCCGGGTGGTTTTTATTTTTCGTATGGCTTCCAGAACTTCTATAAAAACCGGCCGGCTCCCCGCAGCAGCGGGAACCGGCCGGCACCTATTGTTTTTTAGAATTCTGACTATTTTTCTACAGCCGCACGCAAAGCGCAAACTGCCCATATTCTTCCGTCTGGAACAGCACGCTGTAAACAGGGTCATCAATGCTGAAGGTACGCACAAACTGATCAAATCCGATGATTTCTGTTTTTTCCCGATGATATCCGTCCGTCAGCGGAAAATATGTCTTTACATTGTCAATCAGCTTTTCGGAAAGAACCTTCACCGCATACAGCGCTGTCTTGTCAATTTTCTCAAGCGGCCGCCCAAGAAGTTCACTGAGCATCCTCTCCACATATCTGTCTTCATAAACAAAAAATATCTGTAAGAACGTGTCCCGCGCACTGTGGTAACGCAGGCGGTAACAAATCTTGTTCCCCGCGTAAAAATTTCCCCCGCCGTAATGCGCACGCGCCACCTCCGCTTCCGTCCGGAACATCTCCTGCAAGGTTTGGATCACAGCCTTTTCAAAGGACGAAAGCTCATCCTCCGCCGCGTCATACACCCATTTCACAGGAGCCTTGTTTACGATCGCGCGGTCCTCCACGATGATATGGGCATTTAGCCAGCCGATGCAGATTCCCATAAAATGCTGTACCGACTCCTCGGAGTAATGCTCCTCCTCCAACTCCTGCTCCAGCGCCGGAAGCGTCTTATCCCTCATCTTATCATGGATGTATTTGTGCTTATCGTAACCCTTGTAAGCAATCCTGCGCATGTACTCCTCTTCCTCCGCAAAATGCTTCAGCGTATAACTCTTAAAATACTTGACACCCTCCTTGCACGCATGCGGCTGCTTTTTAGAATCCTCATTCATCAGGATCAACTTGTTTACGATCGAAAAAAGCTTTTGATGCGCTTTGTCGATTACTTCCACGCCGAGATTAAACCTGTCATTCCATACAATTTCCTTCAATGCCGGAGCCTCCCTTCCGTATATTATTTCAAGTACTTCTTCAAAACTTGCGTGAGCCTGTTAATGTCGATCGGTTTCGCAATATGCTCATTCATGCCACATTCCATACAGCGCTTGATATCATCCGAAAAAGCGTCCGCCGTCATCGCAAGGATCGGCAGGTTACCATCCGGACGGTCTAACGCGCGGATGGCTTTCGCTGCATCATAGCCGTTCATCACTGGCATGCGGATATCCATCAGGATGACATCGTAGGTTCCCGGTGCAGCCTGCTCAAACTTCTCCACACAAATCTTGCCGTTTTCTGCACGCTCAAGCGTAAAACCCTCGTCGGAGAGAATCTCCTGCGCAATCTCCCAGTTCAGGTCATTGTCCTCCGCCAAAAGGATGTGCATACCTGCAAATTCCTGCTTTTTGGCGGTCTCTACAACCTCCTCCTGTTTGTTTAACAAATACTTGCTCAAACCGAGGTATAGATTGGACTTGAACAGCGGTTTGGAAATAAAGCCGTGAATCCCGACTTCCTTCGCCTCCTCCTCGATATCATTCCAATCATATGCGGAAATGATCAGAATCGGCACATCATCGCCCAGATGTTTCCTTATCTCCTTTGCGGTATGCAAACCGTCCATGCCCGGCATCTTCCAGTCCAAAAGCACGACCTCATAGTCGCTCCCCTCAAAATGCCGCTTTTTAACCATCTCCACGGCCGTTTCCCCGTCCGTCGCCCATTCGGCCTCCACGCCAATCTCTTTCAGGGAGGAGACCGCACTCAGGCAGAGATCCCTGTTATTGTCGACCACGAGCATTCTCCACGGCGGAAGAACCATGTCCTCCACCTTAAGCTCCGCCTTTTCAAAATCGAGCGTGATGTGGAATTCACTGCCTTTCCCCGGCTCGCTGTGAAGCTCGATCGTGCCGTTCATAACATCCACGATCGCCTTGGTGATCGCCATGCCAAGCCCGGTGCCCTCCGTCTTATCCACCTGTGCTTTCTCTTCCCTAGTGAACGTATCAAATATCTTTTTCTGGAATTCCTCCGTCATGCCGATGCCGTTGTCCTTCACCTTAAAGTGACATCTGACGTAATTGTCCCCCAACGGCGATTCTTCTTGGAATAGGTATACATTGATCATACCGCCTTCCGACGTAAATTTGATCGCGTTGGATAGGAGGTTGATCAGTACCTGGTTCAGACGGATGCTGTCACAATACACATCCTCCGCGCAGATATCCCGGATAAAAATATCAAAATGCTGCCGCCTTGCTTTCACCTGCGGCTGCACGATATTTACTATATTTTCCATCGTATCACGCAGGGATACCTGATCCAAATTCAGCGACAGCTTGCCGCTCTCGATCTTTGACATATCAAGCACATCGTTGATCAGCCCCAACAGATGCCTGCTCGAGAGCGTGATTTTTGCCAGACAGTCCTTCACGCGCGACACATCATCAATGTTTGCCATCGCAATGGCTGTCATCCCGACAATCCCGTTCATCGGTGTCCGGATATCATGGCTCATGCTTGAGAGGAACTCACTCTTTGCTTTATTGGCCTTGATCGCCTCCCTGCGCGCCTGATTGATCTCATGAAGCTGCTGCTGTGATATCCTATAATACATCACAAATATCAGGAGAAGCCCTATCAGTATGATCAGGCACACGATCAGGATCGTATTCTGCCGTCCGGTATCCAAATCATTCATAATGCCGTCCAACACACCAAACGGCATGACTGAGATCAGATACCATTCCGAGGCCGGCAGATGGGTGCACAGCAAAGATTGAAACTCCCCATCCGCATCCCGGACAATGGTGGCGTAATCCCTGTCTGTTTTGATTGCCTCCTGCAGTTCATCCGCATATTGCTGCGAAGTCTTCCCCTCATTCTCGGAAAACATTTCGGATATATGGTCGAAATAATTATCTTCCCTCGTTCTTACTACATATGTACCATTCTTGCGGATGATGAACGAATACATCAGTGCGTCTTCCTCGTCAAGCGCAAGGATTCTTTCCATATACTCCATCGGCAGGCTGGCAACCATGGCAATGCTTTTTTTGCCGTCCTCCATCGGATACTGCGCATCGGTCAGCATGCAAAGCTGCCTTTCCCCTTTGGTGTTGACCCCGGAATAAACGCGCAGATCGCTGTTATTTAACACACTGCTAAACGTGCTTTCGTCCTGATATTCCACCGGGTCACCATAAACCGTCTGGCACTCCCCGTCCGCCGTATAAAGCCCAAGGTAAGAATATCCCCGTACCTGGGCACTCAGGGAGAGCCGCTCCAGCATCTCCTGTCCGTACACTTCTGTTTCCGGCGGGTGGCGCTCCAAAATCCCCTTCAGCTCCATGATCTGCATATCCACGACTGCATCAAATTTCTGCTGTGTCTGCTTAGCCATCGCCTTCATATAAATCTCGCCGACCTCGCTGATCGCCGTCCGGCTGTTTTCTTCAATATTCGAGGAGGCAAGTTCAAACAAAAGTACACAGAGCACCGCCAAAGCGGAAAAACTGATGAACAAAAATTTTTTTGTATTCTTTATCATGGTCTTTTCTCCTTAATTCATCCCAATACTAACTTACACGGATATTCCCTCGATTGCATATCATACTTTATTATACATAGAACACGAAAAAAGTCAACCCTCGCCTTATATAGGATAATACATCCCCAAGCTGATTTTCCCCCTTTCCCTGTATGTCGATCTATGTTAAAATTCGCCCATATCCTAATGGGAATCAATCCTGTTTATCAAACCAGAATATGGAGGTACCTGCCATGATATATCTAAACCAAGTCGGCTACCTGCCCGATAGCGGAAAAATTGCCATCCTCACGCACAGGGCGGATTCTTTTGTCCTGCGCGACAAGCTGACCGGGAAGATCGTATACGAGGGAATCCCGCAGCTTTTTGGCGGCACAGCCCCGGATGCCGCATCCGGCGATATTGCATACCACGCAGATTTTTCTGATTTCCGCGCGGAGGGCGACTACATGCTGTGCGCCGGCGAATTTACTTCCGAGCCTTTTGCCATCCGCAAAGCCGTATACCATCGGTTAAAGCTCGACCTGATCCGCAGCTATTATTTCCAGCGCTGCGGCTGTGAGCTGGATAACGCGCATGCCGGGAAATTTGCCCACGCGTGCTGCCACACCGCCCCTGCCGTCCTGCCGGACCAGCCGGGTACGCCCCTTGATCTGTCCGGGGGCTGGCACGATGCCGGGGATTATGGGCGCTACGTCACGCCGGCGGCAACGGCGCTCGCCCATCTGCTCTACGCCTACGAATTGTTCCCCGACCGCTTTGCCGATTTCCTAAACCTCCCGGAGAGCGGCAACGGTATGCCCGATTTCCTGAACGAATGCCGCTATGAATTAACATGGCTTTTGAAAATGCAGCGCGCTGACGGCGGTGTTTTCCATAAAGTAAGCACTTGGCATCACGCACCGTTTGTCATGCCGGAATATGATACCGCCCCGCTGTTTGCCTATTCCGTCTCGACACCTGCCACCGCGGACTTTGCGGCTGTGGCCGCCCTTGCCGCACGTATCTACGCGGCATACGATGCCGGATTTGCCGGGACACTGAAACAGGCGGCACTTTTATCATGGGATTTCTTACAAGACCACCCGGAATTTATTGCCTTTCAAAATCCCGCAGGCAGCGGAACCGGGGAATACGGTGATTGCTCCGACCGCGACGAGCGCTTCTGGGCAGCGGCGGAGCTGTTCTCACTGACCGGGGAACAGCGCTTCCTCCATGCTTTCCTTTCCCTGTATGAGGAAAACTTTTCCAAAACAGCGCTTGGATACGCCTCCACCGGCGGCTTTGGGGCACTTTCCTTTTTTATGAATCCGGTCTTCGCGGAATTATCCGGCACAGCGGCAGACTGTATGGAACATAGAGAGGACATGGCTGCTGATCCAAAAACTCATGCCCTCCCGCAGCGTTTCCCGGAACACGCAAAGCAGATGCTCTCCCTCCGCGAACACATCCGCACGGATTTTATCGCGGCTGCCGATACCTGTCTGGCGCTTCTTACGAAAAATGCCTACCCGGTAGCAATGTCCCCGGATGATTATCATTGGGGCAGCAACATGACATTGATGAACAACGGCATCCTCCTGATCCTTGGCTTTCTTTTCACAGGGAAGACGGACTACAGGGAAGCCGCCCTTGCGCAATTGCACTACCTGCTCGGCCGCAATGCACTCGGCTACAGCTATGTGACAGGCTACGGCAAACGCTCCTGCCGCTTCCCGCATATGCGAACCGTTTTTGCCGACGGCATTGACGAGCCGGTTCCGGGCTTTGTCGCCGGGGGACCAAACCTGCATCCATCGGATGAACCGGGCAGGTATCACATTCCTGCCGGCACGCCCCCGATGAAATGTTATCTTGACCATTACGCCTGCTTCTCGCTGAACGAAGTGACCATTTACTGGAATTCCCCCGCAGTTTTTGTGACGGCATTTTTTGACGATATCCTGTGATACATCCGCAAAAAGCTCTGTCACAAGCAGGATTCCCGCACAACATGCAGCGGTAAACTTTTTCAAATTCACTGTTCCCAAGCGCAGGATTTTATGGTATAATGTCGGCAGACATGATACCTGCGCCAGTTCGCCGTCCGACGGAGGAGGACATCTTCCTTGGCGAACTGTGTGCATTTCAAATTTATCGAAAAAACAGGAGGCTTAATCCATGAACGATTCCACCGGACTGATTATATTGGCACTGATCATTCTTCTGTGCGTTATCGTCGCAGTCATTTCTGTCGCAATTACTGTCACCACGGCATCCGCCGCTGTTGCAGTGGAAGAGGACGATGAGGAGGAATAAGACAGACAGTTCCAAGATAAAACAGAAGAGGCAGGGCTTTTGCCCTGTCTCTTCTTAATATTCTCATTAAAACGGCATACGATACGGAGACTTCCCAAAAGTTCCCGTGATCCAGGATTTTCTACAGATAATCATCCTCCGGATCCGTAAGGTCATCCTCCACGATCTCCTTCTCATTGACCAGGATATATGTTCCTGTGCGGAAAAGTGTCGCTTCCATCACGCCATCCTTGCCCACCTCCACATTCACCTTTGCCATCACGCTCTTACGGTTCGAAGTAAAATACAAATAAGTATCCGTTTCTTTATTTTTATACTTCTGCGGAAGTTCGATCCGCATCGTCAGCGGGAACACATCATCCTGCAGCTCATCCGCCAGCAAAATATCAAATGCAATATAGTCAATAACCTCACCATCCACCTTCCCAAGCACTTGGGAAACACGCTCCGGCTTAAGGGACTTCCCGATCACGGAGTCCTTTGTCATTCGTTTCGGCAATGCCACCTGCACCTTGGCACTGTACTTGTTGTTCTTTACCGTAAATACTGCCGCGTTGCTGTAACTTGCGCCCGTCCGCGGGATGCCGTTCACCTTTATCGTTGCGCTCTGCCCGCCGTAATTGACAATGATCGTATTTTCCCCCACTACCGAAATCCGGTCCGAGGAGAATTGGAAATCCTTTACTACCGCTTTTGAGCCGTCGCTGTAGGTCGCCGTCACGGTAACATCCGCCGCATCCACATAATCGCCGACCTCAACACTGCCGCCCTTGTAGACCGCTTCGATGCTCTGTGCCGTGAGTTCCACACCCTTCACGGTAACCTCCGCAGTTTTTCCGCCAAAGCTTACCATCATCTTGTTATCGCCAATGTTCTGGACAGTAGCCGGAGCCATCACGTAGTTGTAAATGCGCTCCGATGACCCGTCTGTGTAGAGCGCCGTGACATACATGTCCCTCTCCGGCACGGCATAGCCCTGCGGCGCACCTTCGCCGTCATAGACCGCAGTCAGCATGGAAACCGTCTTGGCCTGCGTCCCGTAAACTTCAACGGTTGTCTGCATATTATTATAAACAATCTGGATTGTCTGATTGCCTACTTTGGAAATCACGGGATTTACCACACGGTAATCCAGAATCTCCTTTGTCGTATAATCCGTATACTGTAAAAATACCGTAAGACTGTCCGGTCCGATCTTATTGCCGACGCTGACCATCTCGCCGTTGTATGTGGCATAGATGGAACTCGGCCGCTTGCCCTGCACATAAATCTCCGTCACCTTCCCGCGGTAGATGATCATGACCCGGTTCGTACCGTCCGTAAGCACCCGCTCCGTCGACATCGAAAATTCCTTTACCTCACTCGTCGTACCGTCGCTGTAGGACGCGGTCACCTCAATCTTATCCCTCGGTATCGCCTCGCCGACCTCAAGCGTGCCCCCGGTATAAAATGCCTGGATCGCGATCAGGGTCGGATCTGCCGCTGCCGTATGCTCCGGCAGCGCAGCCATGCACAAAAGCATACAGGAAACCAGTATGCAAAATATTTTCTTCGGCCTCATGCTGCACCTCCTATTATAAGTTCCATATGTGCCCTTCCAGTCCCCCTCACCGTGGAGGGCTTTTTGTCCGTTTCCCTCCCAAAAAACCCTCCGGGTACTGGGCGGGCACATACTGTTTTAAGTTCCGTATCTGCCCTTCTGCATCCCGGCGCTCTACTTCCCGCCGTCCGCCGCTTTCTGTATATAATATTCCTGCATTTCCTTTATGGTAATGGACGCTCCCGCCGTGATGCGCTTCTGGATATCCGTCAGGCGCTTCACCTTTGCCGCTTCCTCCTCCGTCAGCCCCTCCGTATCCTTCGGCGCGGCATAAACATATTTTTTGCTCATCTCCTCCGTCGTCACATAGACATCACCCGCATTCTCCTCCGTCGCCTTTACCACAGTCACGGTAAACGACACGGACTTCCCGCTCGTCTTATCCTTCATCGTGACCTTCGCTTTTCCGGCCGCCCTCGCATGCAGGAGCCCGGTCTCCTCATCAACCTTTGCCACCAGCACGTCAGAAGTCGAAAAGACGAACTGCGCCCCGTCAAGGCCATATGCCTTGCCGATCAATTGGTAATCACTGGATGCCACGAGTTTCGTTTTTTTATTCGAGATTGATATGTACGGGTCCTTCACGGTCACGGCAATCTCCCCCTTGTAGGTCTTGCCGCCCTGTTTCATCGTTACCGTGACGGTGGCGCTCCCCTTTGCCACCGGCTTGATCACGCCTTTGCTGCTCACTGCCGCTACTTTTTTATCACTTGAAGCATACGTGACCGTGGCAGTTTTCGCGAGATTCTTGAATCTGATCTGATAACTATTATATCCGACATAAAGCGTCTTTTTCGTGACCGTCACTTTCGGGACTGCCGCCTGTAAGGATACATCCCCTGCCACCGTCATAAATACCAAAACCAATGCGAAAAATAGCACCGCTTTGCGCAATCCGGGACTTTTCCCCGCCCGCATGTCTTTCTCATGTTCCCTGTAAAAAAACATATGCACTCTCCTCTCCTGACCAATCCGCATCCGTGCCTGCAGCGTGATAAAAATCTTTCCTGCACCATAATATGCTGCCCGGTTATCCGGGGACACTCCCGCCCCCTGCCCATCCCTTTCTTGCCCTCATTTTACCACAGCTTCTTGTCAAAATTGTTACAATCCGGATAATTTTTCAATATTTATCCCCTGCTTTCTCCGTCCCTACTGTCAAAACCTGGTTTTTCAGGCAAAATTCCATATCAAAGGTGCGCACCGTCCCGCCTTTGTCAAACCGCACAGAAACTTTCCCGTCCCGAACCTGTAGTATAACACCGCTTCCGTAATTTTCGTGCCGGACAGCCGCCCCGTCGCGGAAAGCTGTCCGGTCTGTAAGCAGTTCCGTCACAAAACGCGATACTTCCTGCTTTTTATTAAACCGGTCCCTTGTGTACGTCACGGTCAGCGCACTCTTCGCACGCGTCGCCGCCACATAAAACATCCGGCGCTCCTCCTCCATATCCTCGCTCACCACCGCCTTGTGATGCGGGGTGATCCCCTCATTTGCGTCCACGATATAGACATGCGGGAATTCAAGCCCCTTCGCGCCGTGGAAGGTCATGAAAAATACCGCATCGCGGTCACGGTCGGCTCTTCCGGCACTCTGTTTTGCCAGCTCTTCGCGGTATTCCTCCATATGGGCAAACCATTCCGGGAACGTCCGGTATTCCCTCGCCGCCTCCTGTATCTGCGCGACGATATCAAAAAGTTCTTCCTCCGGAATGCGCCGCTGTTTTGCGTACTCCCTCAAATACTCGTCATACCCAATTGCGCGGCGGATATAATTTACCGCTGCATAAGGGCTTGTCCTTGCCAGAAGCCGCAGGTCCGCCTCCAGTTTCTCGATGCGCTCAATCACATATCCCTTGCCTGCCTGCACATGGTAATACTGCTTCACCTTCGCCAGGTCAACCCTTGCTTCCGGGAATGCCTCCCGCGAAAGATAGCGCTTCGGGCGGTTCATGACCCTGAAATACAACGCCCGCCCATCCTCCCCGAGCGCCAGCCGGATATATGCCAGAATATCCTTCGCCAGCCAATGCTCATAAATATTCGGCAGCGAATCCTTCATGGAAAACGGCACGTTATACTCCATGAGCTTCTCCGCCAGCGCCCCCGGCTGCGTGTTCGTCCGATACAAGACCGCCACATCGCGGTACTGCCCGCCGCCCTCGTGGTACGCAAGCAGTTCTTTCACGACCGCCTCATTCTGCGACTTAACATCCGCATATTCCAGCACCCGGACCGCATCCCCCCTTCCATGCACTGCGCGGATCTTTTTGGAGAAACGTTTCGTGTTCACTGCGATCAGCCTGCCTGCTGCCGCGACGATATCCGCCGCCGAACGGTAATTGACATCCAAAAGCACCCGTTCGCATTCCGGGTAATCTTTCGGGAAATTCAGCATGATTTCCGGCTTCGCTCCCCGGAATCGGTAGATACTCTGGTCATCGTCACCTACAATAAAAAGATTGTTCTGCGGCAACGCAAGCAGCCTTATAATATCATACTGCACGCGGTTGATATCCTGAAATTCATCAATCAATATGTATTCGTAGATATTCTGCCACATCGCCAGAATATCCGGGCGCTGCGTTAAAAGCTCATAGCATAACAGGAGCATGTCATCAAAATCAATTTTGTTTGCCGAGCGCAGCATATTTTCATACGCGCGGTAAATTTTCTTGAAATCATCTTCCGAGCAGTTCATGGAATAATAGTGTTCAATGTCCACGCGCTCCCCCTTGACCAGACTGATCTCACTGCTGATTCCGTCAATAAATTCTTTCTCATCCTCAATTTCCAGATCAAGCTTTGCGGTATAGTCCCGGAAAAACTGATAGCGCTCCTCCTCCCGGATGATACACGCCGCGTCATAGTGGTACGCGTGCTTCAATATTTTAAAATATACGGCATGGAATGTTCCGAAATTTACCCCACAGGACTCCCCCATCAGCCGTCCAAAGCGCTCGCGCATCTCCGCCGCCGCGGCTTTGGTAAAAGTGATGACCAGGATCCTCTCCGGCTTCACCCCGTATTCCTCAATCAGTGCCTTTGCCCGGTTCGTGATCACGGTCGTCTTGCCAGACCCCGGACCCGCCAGAACCATCATCGGTCCTTCCCGGTGCGCGACCGCCCTTAATTGTGCTTCATTTTGCTGCATAACTCCCCTCCCTAAGCGGGAAGCCCCTCTTTTCCTGCGGCTTCCTCAAGGTTTGCCTTCCTGCGGCCGCTTCCGCCCCGCCTCCTCTTTTGTGCTTTCAGTATAATGGAATCCATCCGGATTGTCAACCGGAGCACGTTTTCCCCCATCCGCCCTTGCCTCCCCGCCCGAGAAATGAAAAACCCCCGCTTCCCTGTAATGCGCAATTTTACATTCAATCAGTTCCAGACTGCACTGCAGACAGGCGATCTGCTGCCGGAGCCGTTCCTTCTGTTTCAAAAGAACCGCCTTCCTCTCCGCCGCGGCTTCTTCGCCCTCCCGGCAGAACCCCATGACCGTCACCCTCCATTTTCCGATTTTTCATTTTTTCCTCTTGACATTAAGCCAACTTTAGCATTTATAATCCCTCTTGTAAACCATTTTTTATTCTCGGAGGTTCATATGGATATCACAACAAATATTATGCTAAACAGCGGAAAATCAATGCCGGTTCTCGGCCTTGGCGTATTCCAGTCCGCCTCGCAGACCTACAATGCCGTACGGTACGCCTTAGCGGCGGGCTACCGCCATATCGACACCGCTTCCCTGTACGGCAATGAAGAACAGGTCGGCAAAGCTGTGCGCGACAGCGGTATCCCCCGCGGGGAAATCTTTGTCACCACAAAACTCTGGAATACCGAACAGCGCTCCCACCGCCAAAAAGAAGCGTTCTGGGAAAGCATGGAACGGCTTGATATCAGCTACATCGACCTTTACCTTCTGCATTGGCCGGTACCGGAAGCTTTCCGGGAAAGCTGGGCGGTACTCGAGGAACTCTGCGACGGAAAAAACTTAAAATCCATCGGTGTCTCCAATTTCCTTGAACACCATGTCGACGAACTGATGGAGACCGCAAAAATAATACCCGCCGTAGACCAGATTGAAGTACATCCCTACAACACAAAATGGGCGCTGCGCCAATACTTAAAAGAGCACGGGATCGCCTGCGAGGCGCTGAGCCCGCTCGGCCGCGACAACAAGGATCTGATCACGGATCCCGTCCTTGCCTCCATCGGGCAGAAATACGGAAAAAGTGCCGCACAGGTCATCCTCCGCTGGGACGTGCAGAACGGAATCATTACCATACCAAAATCGGTACACGGGGAACGCATCCTGCAAAACTCGCAGATTTTTGATTTTGAACTGAGTTCGGAAGAAATGCAGCAGATCGAAGCATTAAACCGCAACCAGCTGCACGAAGATCCAGAGACATTCTGTAATTTCTTTTAAAACCGCCGGAAACAGGGTATTCCCGGAAACGCACCGCAAACCAAGGCAATGAATTTCCCTCCCCCGGCAGCCGCTGCCGGACGGAATGTCCGCCGGGGACTTTCCCGGAAAATCCCATTTCCCGGACAAAACAGCCGCGCGGTGCTTTCCCATACCGTGCGCAAAAAAGCACGGCCTTGTCCATGAACAAGGTCGTGCTTTCCTCCTCTGAATCGCTGCCATACCGCCGTTATCTGTCCCGCAAATCCTTCTGCCTTTGCATCCGGCCGGCAAAACCGCTCTTTACGCCAGGCTCCCTTCCAGCTTTTCAACCGCCAGACGGATACGGCGCAGGCTCTCGTCCTTCCCAAGGATGTGCATAATCTCGTATGCGCCGCCCGGAGTGGACTGCTTTCCGGAAACCGCCGTGCGCACCGGCCAGAGCCCCTGACCGTTCTTGATGCCCTTCTCGGCGATATACCCCGTTAAAAGCCCCTCAACCCCGGCGACCGAATAATCGTCAAGCGCTTCAAAACGAGGCAGGAGCTCTTTTAATACCTCAAGAGAATTCTCCGAATTTGTCTTCATCTTCTTGTGCGTGAACATCTCCACACTGTACTCCGGCAATTCCTCAAAGAAATCCACCAGTCCCGCGATATCGCAGAAGGTCTCAATGCGTGTCTTCACAAGGTCGGCGATCAGCTTTTTGTCACAGTCCCGTCTCACCGCGCTGTCAATATACGGCATCGCCGCCGCATAATACGCCGCATCATCCATACGTTTGATATACTCCGAATTCATCCAGCGCAGCTTCTGCATGTCAAAGACTGCCGGGGATTTGCTGATAGTATGGTAATCGAACTCCTTAATCAGCTCCCCAAGCGATAAAATCTCCTCATTGCCCGCAGGGCTCCAGCCGAGCAGCGTAATGAAATTCACGATGGCCTCGGTCACAAATCCCTGCTCCAGCAGATCTTCAAATGACGAGTGCCCGCTGCGCTTTGCCAGTTTTTTGTGTTCTTCGTTTGTGATGAGCGGACAGTGGACATAAACCGGCTCCTCCCAGCCAAACGCATGGTAGAGCCTCGTATACTTCGGTGTCGAGGACAAGTATTCGTTTCCGCGCACCACATGGGTAATGCCCATCAGATGGTCGTCCACGACATTTGCAAAATTGTAGGTCGGGAAGCCGTCCGACTTGATCAGGATCATGTCATCAAGCTCCTCGTTCTCCACCGTGATCGTCCCATAGATCGCATCCGTAAACGATGTCGTGCCGGTCATCGGCATATTCTGCCGGATGACATAAGGCTTGCCCGCTGCCAGGTTCGCCGCGATCTCCTCCTTGCCCAAATGCAGGCAGTGCTTATCGTACTTTGTGATCTCCTTTGCCTCGCCGTCCTCATCCTCGGACACCACGCTCTTTAAGCCTGCAAGGCGCTCCTTGTCGCAGAAGCAGTAGTACGCCTCGCCCTTCTCGATGAGCTCTTTCGCGTATTTCAGATATATGCCGGATTTCTGCCGCTCACTCTGCACGTACGGCCCAAAGCCCTTATCCTTGTCGGGTCCCTCGTCGTGAAGCAGACCCGTTTTTTCCATCGTGCGGTAAATAATATCCACCGCGCCCTCCACATATCGCTCCTGGTCCGTATCCTCAATTCTTAAAATAAAATCCCCGTCTTCATGCTTTGCAATCAAAAACTCATACAGCGCGGTGCGCAGATTGCCCACATGCATCTTTCCGGTCGGGCTCGGTGCAAATCTTGTCCTAATCTTCATAACTTTCCTGATTCCTCCCTAAATTATGGCAGCTTTGCTAAAGCAGCATTTACCTTTTCATATTCCCTGCGGATATCCTTCATTACACCCACCGCTGTTTTCCAATCATCCGCGCGGATGTGCTCCACCTGCTTTGCTAACAGGCCGTGCAGCGGTATCATGGAAAGATTCCCACACACACCTTTTAGAGTATGCGCTGCCGAAAGCGCTGCTTCCGGCTGGCCATTCCCAACCGCCTCCTCAAGCCGCGTGTAATTTGGATCCGCGGGGAATTTTTTTAGAAACTTCTCAAACATCGCAATGTTCCCCATGAAGCGCTCAGACGCAGCTTCCACGTCGATCCCGGCTTCCACCAGCTCTTTTGCCATCTGCTCATCCATCTGATCTTCTCGCCCCTTTCCTACTTTGTGTGCTCCTTTATTTCGTTACAAGCTTGGCATATCATACGGTTTCCGCAATAATCGGCAGTAAATCTGTTACCACTATATCATATTTCTTCCATTTCTTCAATCACCTTTTTTCTATCAAAAAGCTCACATTTCACACATTTCACTGATCTTGGATCCGGCAACACTTTTGCCATTCCCCACGGCACTCTTCCATGCCCGCGCACCAAACGGTTCAGGTATAGCCAAAAATACCGCGCCACATATGAAAAAGCCCTGCCACTCCCACAGCACAGGGCTTTCCTTTCTACAATTTTTTAACGGAACGTCCTACCAGAACCTTCCCCCCTACTACGACGCGCTCCACCAGCGCCGTCTTCGGCTTCTCTATCATGTGGATCAAATGTGCTGCCGCGGAACGTCCGAGCGCGTCCGAATCCTGCTCCAGCGTAGTCAGCGGCGGCTCCATCGCGCGCGCGTAGCTGTTGCCGTCATAGCCCATCACCGAAATATCCGCCGGGATCTTCAGCCCCCGCTGCTCGATCACGTTGATCCCCCCGATTGCCGTAAAATCATCCGGGTACAGGATGCAAGTCGGCGGTTCCTTGCACGAGAGCAGCTGTACCGTCATCTCCGCCGCCCTCTTCGTGTCACGGTACGGGCAGACCAGCACGTACTCCTCCGGCACATCCACCTTAAGCTCGTCAAGCGTCCGGTAAAAACTTGCCAGACGGTCCCTTGAAACCGAGGAATCGTCGCCGTGGATGAACGCAATCCGGCGGTGCCCCATATCATACGCGTATTTTACCAAGTCATGGATTCCCTTGACATTGTCCGAGATCACGGATGTCGTACTGTGGAATACATGGTCGATCGTGACGACCGGAATCCCGCTGTTCACCAGCTCGACCACTTCCGGGGCATCAAAATCAATGCAGGCAATCACAACACCGTCCACCCCGCGGTAATGGCAATGTTCCGTGTACGTCATTGTCCTTCCGCCGATATGGTTGCTGATAAATGTAATATCATAACCCCTCGCCTCGGCCTCCTCTTTCACGCCCTGTAAGACCCTCGCAAAATGCTCGTTCGTCAGGCCGTTATGTGCTGCATCCAAAAACAGGATGCCGATATTATATGTGCGGTTCGTTTTCAGCGCAATCGCCGCTGAATTTGGGTAATACCCCATCTCCTTCGCCACCGCATTGATGTATTCTCTTTTTTCCTTGCTGATATCGCTATAACCATTCAATGCTTTACTGACCGTCGCAACGGAAACCTTACAGCGCGCAGCAATGTCCTTTACTGATACCATATTATCCCCCAAATTGCTAAATCGTTTTCGCATCCCCATTTTATTATAATAAACAAGCACCGAAAAATCAAGCTTTCTTTTCCCTTTTTTCTATAATTTCCGGAAAGCTCCCAAAGCTGCCGGAAGCACAAAAAAACCGGATCCCGCCCACCGGCGGATCCGGTTTTTTGTTTAAATCACTGAACCACGATCGAATCCACGATCATATCATACGCCTTGTCACGCCTAAACTGCTGTACCAGGTCTTCCTTATAATAGTATTCCTCGACCGCCTGCGGGGAATCAAAATCATTCTCAGCCGCAAACGCCGTCAGCGCCGTAGTGTACTCCTCATCCGTCAGCGTAATGTTAGCATCCTGAATGACCGCATCCAGAATCAGATACTGCTTGACCGTATACTCACCGTCTTCTTTTGCCAGGGCAGTAAATTCATCCTTCGTTGCCCCCATAAAAATTGAAATAAACGTGTCAAAATCCATTCCCCAGGAAGATGCATACTGCTCATAATTCTCCGTGACCTCATCCACATAGGACTGGACATCGGCATCACTCAGGCCGGAAAACGTAGAATCCGCCATAATCTTCTCGAATGCCGCAACTCTCTGGTCATTCACTGCTTGCGCTTCCGCGTCCTTCAAAAGCGTATTGTAAATATCCTGGCGGTATTCTTCCAATGTGCTAAAATCCGTATTTTCCGCAATGAAAGCATCCGTCACCTCAGGTACGATCAACTCATTGATCGACTTAATCTGGACGATATACGTCCCGGTCTGCCCCTCGTACTCACCGTACACATAATCCGCAATCTCACATTCGATCGTCTTTGACTCACTCAGGTACAGGCCGACGAGCTGCTCCTCGAAATCATAGTAACCGGAACCTACCGTAAGGTACTCTTCCTGCACCGCATCGACTTCTTCCCCGCCGACCATCAAAGTATAGTCAACACAGACATAATCCCCGCTTTCCACCACATTGCGGTCCGTGATTTCCCGCGGCTCGCTGTGCTGGTTGACAAGATAATCAATCTCGGACTGCACATCCGCATCGGTAACCTCCGCCTCCACCTTGTTCACCGTGACACCGATATAATTGCCGAGCACAACACTGCCCTGCGGCTGCCAGTACGCGCCGCCCGAAGCCGTATCCCCTTCGTCATCGTCTTCTGTCCCGCCTTCCGGTGTGGCGGACGGTGCATCATCCTTCTCGTCATTCCCCCGGTTCCCGGACAAAAGCCCGCCGCTCTCCCGCGGTGGTTCATTTTCACCGGAAGTCTCCTTATCCTCCTCACCCTCAGAGCCGCAGCCGGTAAATACCAGGCATCCGCACAACAGCATTGCCAACCATCTCTTTCTCATCTCATCCCTCTTTTCTGCGCCATCCATCATGTTCCGGCAGTCCTGCGTCCGACAGCGCACACCCGCAAGCCGCCCGTAGCCTCCTATTTACTCCCCTGTTTTGCTGACCGCATTGTCATAAATAAACTGTTCCGCCCTCTCCTGCTTTACCAACAGCTGAATCTTTTCCTCCTCGACCTGCGCCAGGAATTCTTCGGATGTCAGGTTGTACTCCTTGGCGTAGCGCTCAACCGCCTCGTTGTACTCGTCCTGCGTCACTGCAATGTTCTCCTTGTCGATCACGTAGTAAAGAATCAGTGTCCTCTTGACCTCAAGCTCTGCCTGTTCGCGCAAAAGCTGGTCGTACTCCTCCTCGCTGGAGCATCCGAAGAAATACAGTATGAACATGGAGAACGAATAGCCGTAAGTACTCTCATAAACCTTTGCCAGGTCGCTGTAATAGGCACGGGAACTCTCGTAATAAGAATCAATATCTTCCTGCGCGATACCCGTAAACTCCGTCATCTCAATCAGGTTGCCCATAACCTGGTTTTTTTTGTAATTTTCCGCATAACTTTCCTTCTGGGAACGCAGGCTTGACTCGATATACTCCCTGTAATCCGCCACCGTCGCGTAGTCGGTGTTCGCCGCGACCAGCTCGTCCGTCAGTTCCGTCTCCAGTTTTATTTTGATACCGTTGACCGTCACGGAAAAAACCGCTGTTTTCCCGGAAAAATCCGGATTGTTCTTGTAAGGGTCCGGAAAAGTCGCCTCGACATCCACCGTCGTGCCAACCTTAGCACCCACAAGCCCGCTCTCAAACCCCGGGATAAACTGACCCGACCCGATCGTTAAGTCATAGCCCTTGTCACTCCCGTTCGGGAACGCTTCCCCATCCATATACCCGGTGTAATCAATGTTTACGGTATCCCCCTCCCGCACGTCGTCGCGGTCTGTGACATCCTCATAAACCGGGTGGGATTGCAGAAAACTGTCAATCCTTGTCTGAATCTCCTCCGCCGTGACTTCCGTGTCATACGGCTCGTACTCCACCCCTTTATATTGAACCTCAACAGCGCTCCCGGAAAGACGTTCCGGCGCATCCTCCTCCTTTTTTGAACCGCAGCCCGCCGCAAGGATTCCCGCCATGACCAGCGCCAAGGTTCTCTGCATACATTTCTTCATCATCACGCTCCATATCCTTCCACATCCATATCTTTCCACCCATATGGGCAAAGAGTTGCGTAGACAGTTATAACACATTCCCTTTTAAAAAGAAAGCTTTTCTTTGGAAATTCATATTTTTTTCAGATTTCCCTTTTATGGAAAAACTGAATTTTCCGCCTTACAGCCGAATATTCTCAAAGTCGCTTTTTTCCAACTTTGCCAATGTGTCGTAATCCGATTTCCCGCTCTCAATTACCCGAGCTGCCTGGTTCGTGATCGCGTGCTCCAAAACATTGCGCACATCGCGCGCGTTCGCGAAATTGTCCGGTTTATCCGCACAGCGCTTTTGCAGGAATTCCTTCACGTATTCCTCGGCTTCCTGCGAAAGCACATACTCCTGTTTTTTACACATGCCGAGCATGATATCATAAAGCTCGTCCGGCGTATAGTCCTCAAATTCGATGAAACGCGAAAAACGCGAGCGCAGTCCGGGATTGGAGCTTAAAAATTCCTCCATCAGGTCCGGGTAACCCGCCACGACCACGATCAGCGAATCACGGTTGTCCTCCATCGCTTTGAGCAGGGTATCCACCGCCTCCTGCCCGAAATCCCCATCCCCTTTGCCGACCGTCAGCGCATATGCCTCATCCACAAACAAAATCCCGCCGATGGCCTCATCCACCACATCCATCGTTTTCGTCGCCGTCTGCCCGATATAGCCGCCGACCAGCCCGCCACGGTCTACCTCGACAAGCTGCCCCTGCGAAAGGATGCCAAGCGAACGGTATATTTTGGCGAGCAGCCTCGCCACCGTGGTCTTTCCCGTCCCCGGATTCCCGGAAAAAACAAGGTGTTTGGAGACGGTCGGCTCCTTCATCCCCTGCTCACGGCGCAGCTTTGCCACCTGCATCAGGTTGACCAGATGGTTCACTTCCTGCTTCACCGCCGTAAGCCCGGTGAGGGCATTTAACTCCGCCAGCATACTCTCGACCGTTTCCTCCTCCCCTTCTTCCTGCTCTTTCTCCGGAATCCGCCTGCGCCATGGTCTCCGCCTGTGCCATGAAT
>ERZ808040.204-NODE-204-length-58728-cov-10.314402_pt1 | contig 58728 bp, 41 predicted proteins | sample MGYA00380191_ERZ808040 | MGnify/ENA primary metagenome ERZ808040 (study PRJEB31490, sample SAMN06133395) | mouse gut metagenome | isolation source: J6 | host: mice | place: China: Chengdu | collected 2015-05 ...
CTGCACCGCCTTCGCCGGCGACGTCCCGTGTGGAAAACAATCATCCTTGTTCGTGCATTTCATCCCGCCAGCGATCAGTAGCGCCGGCGGGAACCCATGGGCGGATTTTTGCGGGCCGGCGCTGCCGCGTCCCGCGTGGCAAAAATGTCCTGTAGGTGGACACCCTGATTTCCGGGGTGTTTTTTTTGCGCCGTTTGGTAGGTGCGGGGGAGGCCCGGAGGGGGAGCGGCGGTTCACCGCCGCGCATCCTCCGGGGGGTGATTTCTGCGCCCGCAGGGCGTGGGCCGGCGCGGAGCGTGTATGACCACGTAGCTGTAATACGTGGTCTATACCTACAGGGTAAAACGTGCGCGGAGCCTTGAAAACAGCGGTCTTGCGGGCATTTTTATTTTGTCCTGAAATGGCCCTCTCAGAACAAACCGTCGCAAGATAACGTTATAACGCATTAAAGTAACCGGATAAAAAGAAAAAGCACCTGCCCCGGGGACGTCTCCCCAAAACTGGTACTTTGCCTGCGCGATCAGGGGCTCGAACCCTGGACACCCTGATTAAGAGTCAGGTGCTCTACCAACTGAGCTAATCGCGCGTTTTTTATTTTTTGCTGTTCCTTAAGGACGAGTATGATTATATACCAAGCTCTTAAAAAATGCAAGCCTTTTTTTAAAAATTTTTAAAGATTTATTTTGTGGTCTTCAGAAAAAAGTAATTGAATTCAGTAAAACGAATCGTTATAATGGTTCTATGGCAGGAGGGAACCTAATGAAAAGGAAGAAATTACAGGAAAAAGTAAGATCTGCAAAGGACAAATTGCCGGTTAAGAAAAGGGAGCCGGTGGAATACGGGCCGATCGAAATCCGGATGCTGAACGAGGACGAGGCGCTGAGTGATGACTCGGCAACCGAGCACGAACTGATTGAAGAGCTGAACGGTGTGGAGAAGGAGGATCACTACAGATTCGAATCGAACCGCAAATATTTTACGATCAGCGTATATGCTCTTGTAACAATTATGCTGGCGGCAGTTTTTATTTGCCTGATTGCCAATTTCGGCGCCGTTCGGCAGTGGCTGAAGACGCTGGCCGGAATTCTGTCGCCTTTTATTGCGGCATTTCTTATTGCGTTTATATTGAATCCGCTTGTTAACTGGCTGGAGGTTAATTTATTTCAGAAGCTGCTTCGTATGGAAAAGCCCCGACTTCGGGTGGGGCTGTCAATTTTGACTACTTATATTCTGGTGCTCGGGCTGATTGTTATCGGTATGGTTTTTGTAATCCCGCAGATTACGGACAGTATTGTCAGCGTGGCCGCCGATGCATCGACAGAGCTGACACGTCTGTATGAGAACCGCGATCATTATATGGAGATGCTCCAGGAATATTTTCCGGAGCTGAATATGGAATATATAGAAAATAAGATTGAAGAAATGTGGCCGACGTTGATCAGCACGCTGACCGATGTAACAAAAAATATTGTGCCGAAGCTGGTCGGCGTCACCGTTTCATTTGCGAAGCTGATCATCAATATTCTTCTGTCGATCGCCATTTCAATCTATATGATGGCAGATAAGAGGAAACTGATCCGGATGAGTACGCAGGCGGTTTATGCCATTCTTCCGACTTCAAGAGCAAAGGTTTTCTGCAATACCATGCGCGAATGCAGCCGCATTTTTTCAGGGTTTGTCAGCGGCAAGGCGCTGGATTCGCTGATTATCGGCCTGATCTGCTTTGCAGCACTCGCGATTCTGAGACTGGATTATGCCGTACTTGTAAGCGTAATTGTCGGCATCACCAATATGATTCCGTATTTCGGGCCGTTTATCGGAGCAGTGCCGGGGATACTGCTGTATCTGTGCATCCGTCCGCTGGACGCGGTAGTATTTGCCGTAATGATACTGATTCTGCAGCAGTTTGACGGATGGATTCTCGGGCCGAAGATTCTTGGTGATTCGACCGGGCTGTCTCCGCTCTGGGTTATTTTCGGAATCACACTGGGTGGCGCTTACGGCGGTGTGATCGGAATGTTTCTCGGAGTTCCGTTTGTTGCAGTGGTCGCTTATCTGCTGAATCAGGCGGTGCAGGGAGTGCTCCGGAAAAAGAGACTTGAGATTTCATAATCCGCGCTGGCGGCATAATTGCGCAGAACTGTATGAACAGCAGAAAAAGGCATGAAACGCAAAAAGCCGGGCAGAAAAAAACATGAAAAGAACAATGCGATAAATATCCGCATTATAAGGCAGCAGGAATGTAAAACTGGAAAATGGAAACAAGTAGTAAAAGCGAAGATAAATGAAATTTAAAACAAATGAATTTTAAAACAAAAGAATTTAATAGAAAAAATAAAATATAAATATCAATGATCAGGCGGGCCAAAACTTCTGCAGAATATGCTGTGTGTATGATGTGAGGCATTATTCTGTCCGATATCAATACAGAGCCATATTCTGCAGCCCGGTCTGCTCTCAGCGGAGCAGACCGGCAAGTTCCTCCTTTGACATGCCCCCGACCTTCTGCTGAACCGGTTTTCCGTCCCGGAAAACAATAAAAGTCGGAATGGACATAACATTGTACCGTCCGGCAGTCTGAGGCGATTCGTCAACGTTGAGCTTTACAATCTTTGCCTGCCCTGCGAGTTCGCCGGCAAGCGCGTCGACAACCGGCAACATTCTCTTGCATGGTCCGCACCAGTCGGCATAGAAATCAACCAGAACCGGAAGCTCAGCGCACAAAACCTCCTTCTCAAAATCGGCATCATTTACAATCTGCATAATATTTTCTCCTTTCGTGATTTGATTCTCATTTTCTTCTGCGGCACTTTTTGCACCTGGGGCCTCCCAGCCCCTGCAGCATGCGGTTTACTTCGTCAATACCGCGCTTGATATTCAGCGCTTTCCGGTTCAGGGAAGGGCGGCAGCTCAGTGCCTGCGACAGACATCGTTTCCAGTAACCCATAAAGGCATTCCCCCATAGTATGCGGCGGATTGGTTCATTATATGCCGGAGGGGCGGAGTTCTTGATTATCCGGCGCCTATAAGGTAAATCAGATATCCGAGAAACGCGTTGATTTCCGCTTTTATCATTTCATCCCAAAATGCAACATTCATCGAAAGATGCGGCATTCATCCTAAAATACAGTATTCACTCGAAGCAGCAGCATTTATCCAAAGGTGAAGTATTCATTCAAGGATACAGCCTGCATTTAAAACACAATATTGATTACAATTTTATATTTTTGTTATAAATATGTAAAATATACTAAAAATCAAAAATAAAATAAATTGAATTCATAAAAAATATGGACGGATTCTGTTTTGCCCAGCACATAGCTGTCCTGCATTTTCCGCCTGATCCGCAGAGGCCCTCTGCAGCAGTAAGAACACTCCTTTGCTATTTTCCCAATCCCTCAGAAAAAATTCTTCAGCATCCGGTTTTTTGACTAAAACAGACAGAGATAAAATTGTTTGACTATAAAAGCGGGTGTTCCACCGGCGGGAAAGCAATAAACCGGTGAATTGGATTACCAATGGCGGAAAAACGTTCCTCGTATTCCGTCATGATATTGCCCTCCGCGTATTCGCTGTGATGCAGGTCAAAGGTGACGGCCTGCAGTGTCCAGCCGGCTTCCGTTGCCTGTTCCAGAGAAAAGTCAAACAGGGAGCGGTTGTCCGTCTTGAATTCCAGCTGCCCGTCTGCTGCCAGAAAATTGCGGTACCGCGCCAGAAATTCGGAGGAAGTCAGACGGCGTCTGGCATGCCGATCCTTTGGCCAGGGATCGGAAAAATTCAGATAAATACGATCTACCTCCCCGGCGGCAAATACCTGAGCAAGTTCTTCTGCGCCATAGCGCAGGAAAATAAGGTTCGGACACTCGCCGATCGCTTCGCGCTTTGCCACGGCGCGGATCATGACGCTTTCGTATTTTTCAATGCCGATATAATTGACTTCCGGATGAAGAGCAGCAAGCTCCGTAATAAAGCGGCCCTTTCCCATTCCGATTTCGATGTGCAGCGGGTTTCGATTACCGAAGAAATCCTTCCAGCTGCCCCGGTATTGCTCCGGTTCATGTACGACAAAAGGGCTCGCGGCAATTGCCTCCTTTGCCCCTCTGATATTGCGCAGTCTCATGGTGATACCCCGTATGTATGCTGCAGGCGTACCTGCGGAATCCGCCGGGAACAGCGGGAAAATTGCTTTTAAAGACCTTTCCCTCCCTCAGCCCTTGCCATGCAGAAGGCTGAAACCCGGCACTGCTAGAATAACACAGCAGCCCGGATTTTGCAAGTGCATCCCGGGCCGATAAGTGCAGATACCCGTTCCGCGCAGACGAGGCGTTTTCGCCTGCTTGCTTTTACCAGCTGTCCCTGCTATAATATTTGAGAAATCCGCCTGCCGGAATGCTGCCGGTTGCATGCAGGTAATATTTAAGAAGGGGAGCGTAAGAATATGAAGCTGATTCTGGAATACATCCGAAAGCATCTTGGTATTTTTTTGCTTTCGACCTTTTTTCTGACCATGGAGGCGCTGGCAGATCTTCTGCAGCCGGCCTTCATGTCCATGATTGTCGATAAGGGAATAAAAAATGCGGATGTTGCCCGGATTCTCCGATACGGTGCGGCCATGCTGGCGATTGCTCTGACCGGTGCGGTCTGCGCCGTAATCCGCAACCGTTTTGCCAGTCTTGTTTCTCAGAACATCGGCATGGAACTGCGCCGGGATATTTACCGCAATGTGCAGCAGCTTTCCATGGAAAATATAGATCGTCTGCGTCCCGCCTCCATTATTACCCGCATTACAAATGATGTGGCGCAGATACAGGAATTTATCAACGGCATTATGCGGATTATGGTAAAAGCCCCGATTATCTGCATCGGCGCAGTTATCCTGATCATGCTGCAGACGCCGCGCCAGGCGCCGGTTATGGCAGGAATTCTTATAATTGTTTCTCTGCTTGTTTTCGGTAATATGCGGATCGGATATCCGCGGTTCGGTGCGGTGCAGAACCGGCTGGATCGTCTGAACGGCACGGCGAGAGAGTTTCTGTCTTCCGTTCGTGTGGTAAAGGCCTTCCGTGCAGAAGATGAGGAGATGGGAAAATTCACGGAGGTCTCTCTGGAGCTTGCCCGCGCCAATACGGCTGCGCTCCGGACGATGGCGGTATTTTCTCCGCTGATCAACCTGACGGTCAATTTCGGCATCGTACTCCTGCTGTGGATTTCGGGCAGCGGGCAGAGCGCAGAAATCGGCAGGCTGATGGCCTCCGTCAATTATATGACGCAGGTGCTGTTTTCCGTTACCATGATTTCCAATACGCTGAATACGGCGGTGCGGGCGGCGGCATCCTCCGAACGGGTGAAGGAAGTGCTGGACGAAAGACCGGCACAGAAGCTTCCGAAGAAGCCGCTCACGCCGGAAATTACGGGGGATATCCGCTTTGAGCATGTGTGCTTTGCTTATGCGGGAGCAGGAAAGGAATCGCTTCACGACGTTGATTTACATATCAGATCCGGAGAGACCGTGGGAATTATCGGTTCCACGGGTTCCGGGAAAACAACTCTGGTCAGTCTTGTTCCGCGGCTTTACGATGCCGTAAGCGGAAAAATCCGGATTGACGGCTGTGATGTCGAGCAGATCGACCTTGCGCATCTGCGGGCCGCCATTGCAGTTGTGCCGCAGAAGGCGCTTCTTTTTTCCGGGACAATCCGGGATAATCTGCGCTGGGGCCGTGCCGACGCGGGGGAGAAGGAACTGCGGGCGGCAGCAGGGATTGCCTGCGCAGATACTTTTATTGAACAGAGTGCGCAGGGCTATGATACGCTGCTGGGGCAGGGCGGAGTGAATTTGTCCGGCGGGCAGAAACAGCGTCTCTCCATTGCAAGAGCGCTTGTCCGGAACCCGCGGATTTTGATTCTGGACGACTGCACCAGTGCGCTGGATGCCAGGACCGAAGCGGAAGTGCTGAACGGACTGCGGCGCATGACAGGCAGCACGACCGTGCTGCTGGTGAGCCAGCGGATTTCCACGGTGATGCGGACGGATCGCATTCTGTGCCTGGACAACGGCTGTATAAAAGGCTGCGGAACGCATGAGGAGCTTATGGCCTCCTGTGAAACCTATCGCGCAATTTACCGTTCACAGATTGGAGGGAAGAACAATGGCTGACAGAAACGGGAGTGTGCCGCCGGAAAATCTGAACGGGATATCGCGGCCGGGACGCGGGAGGGCTGTTGTGAAGCCGGAGAACATGAAGGGGACGCTGGGCAGGCTCTGGAGGCTGACAAGGGGCCAGAGAAGGGGGCTTGGATGGATTTTCCTCCTGTCGGTGCTGGCTTCCGCCGCATCCATACTTTCGCCGTATGTGACAGGAAGAGCCGTTGCCGCGATCAGCGGCGGGGATGCGGTTGCGTGGGTGTTGACCTGCCTGGCCGGTCTGTACCTCAGCGATTGGCTGATCCGGTTTCTTCAGGCGTTTCTTATGGCCTCCATCGGGCAGCGTGTAATACACCATATACGGAAAACCCTGTTTGACAGGATACGCACGCTTCCGCTGTCCTTTTTTGACAGCCATCGGCACGGCGAGCTGATGAGCCGTCTGACCAACGATGTCGACAATATCAGCACAACCATCTCCAATTCCCTGACGCTGCTTCTGACCTATATTTTTACGGTCAGCGGCATTTTTCTGGCGATGCTGTATCTGAGCCCGCTGCTGACAGTGGTGTCGCTGTCCGGCGTCGGAATGATATTTCTGCTGACCAAAACCGTAACACGGCGCACAAGAAAGCTTTTTGCCGCGCAGCAGAAAAGTCTGGGGGCGCTGAACGGCCAGGTGGAGGAGAGCGTATCCGGGCTGGCCATGGTGAAAGCATTCTGCCGCGAGCAGGAGATGGAGCGGGAGTTTGAGGAGAGGAACAGCGAATTGTGTACCGTATCCGTAAAGGCACTGATCTGTTCGGGGTACCTCATGCCCCTTATGAACGTGATCAATAACCTGCTGTATGTGGCAATTTCGGTTCTGTGCGGCGTGCTGTTTGTGGACGGCAGAATTACCGATATCGGGCTGGTTACAAGCTTTCTTCTCTATGTACGCCAGTTCACCCGGCCGTTTGTGGATATTGCAAATATTTACAATAATTTCCAGACCGCCGTTGCCGGAGCCGAACGAGTATTTGAAATTCTGGACGAGCAGCCGGAACCGCCCGACCGGGAAGGAGCCGTCCGGCTGGAACATCCGCGCGGGGAAATTGAACTGCGCCATGTGGAGTTCGGCTATGCGCCGGGGCGCCCGGTGCTCCGGGACATTTCCGTGAAAATACCAGCGGGCACTCAGGCGGCCATTGTCGGGGCCACCGGCTCCGGAAAGACAACGATTATCAGCCTGCTGACACGGTTTTATGATGTCTCGGCGGGAAGCATTCTTCTGGACGGGCGCGATCTGCGGGATTACCGGATGGAGGATCTGCGGGATGCCTTCGGGGTGGTGCTGCAGGATACGGCGCTGTTTGCCGCGTCGGTCCGGGATAATATCCGCTACGGGCATCCGGACGCCTCGGCGGAACAGGTGCGGGAGGCGGCGCGCATCGCGGGGGCGGACAGTTTTATCGAGCGCCTTCCCGAAGGGTATGATACCGTTCTGAAGCACGGGGGAACGGAGCTTTCCCAGGGCGAGCGGCAGCTGCTGACCATTGCGCGGGCGGTGCTGGCCGATGCGCCGATCCTGATTCTGGACGAGGCCACCAGCTCCGTGGATACTGTAACGGAGCAGAAAATAAGGCGTGCCATGCTGAAAATCTGTGAAAACCGCACATCGGTGATTATCGCTCACCGCCTGTCAACAATCCGCGATTCCGACCTGATTATTCTGCTGGAAAGCGGGGAGATTGCCGAGCAGGGAACCCATGAGGAGCTGATGGCGCTAAACGGCCGGTATGCGCATTTGTATCGGACGCAGACCGAGATTTCCGCATAGCCGGAGAGGCGGGGCAGAAGCCGGGACTTTAGCAGGAAGGCGATCAGGAAATTACCCCACAGCCGGAAACGGGGCAGAAGCCGGGACTTTAGCAGGAAAGCGATCAGGAAATTACCGCATAGCTGGAAAGGCGGCACAGAAATGGATTTTTTAAGCTATTTAAATTCTTCTAAATACGATTTTATCAGAAAGAATCCTCGGCTGGGCAGGCGCATAATCTTGCTTGGCCTGGGAGGAAGCTATGCCTACGGCACGGAAAACGAGAACAGCGACATTGATTTTCGGGGAATTGCTATGAACCTGCCGTCGGATCTTCTCGGGCTTACGGATTTTGAGCAGTATACGGACGATGCGACGGACACGGTTGTTTACTCCTTCAATAAAATGGTAAGGCTTCTGCTGGAATGCAATCCGAACACCATAGAACTGCTGGGACTGGATGAACCGCAGTATCTGATAAAAACCCCGCTGGGACAGGAGCTGTTGAATCACAGGAGCCTGTTTCTGTCAAAGCGGGCGATCCGGTCGTTCGGAGGATATGCAGATGCGCAGCTCCGCAGGCTGCAGAATGCCATTGCCAGAGACGCGCTGCCGCAGGAGGAGCGCGAACGCCATATCCGCAATTCGGTTACGAGTGCGCTCGATGATTTTATGCTGAAGAGCGGATTGTCCGGCAGGGCCAGCGTCAATATTTATGTTGATCATGCACAGCAGCCGGAGCTGGAGACGGAGATGTTTATCGACGCCGAATACCGGCATCTTCCGCTGAGGGACTATGTGAATATGGCGGGGGTCATGCACAGTGTAGTACGCGATTATGACAAGATTGGCAAGCGCAACCGGAAAAAGGATGACAACCATCTCAACAAGCATGCAATGCACCTGCTCCGCCTGTTTATGATGGCAATCGACATTCTGGAGAGGGAGGAGATCCGGACGCACCGGACGGATGATCTGGCGCTGCTCAGGAGTGTCCGCAGGGGAGATTTTCAAACAGCGGACGGAACATTTTCAAATGAGTTTTATGGCATTATTTCTGATTATGAGAGAAGGCTGAAGTCTGCGGCGGAGCATACCGCGCTGCCGGATCAGCCGGATATGGAAAAGGTCGGACGCTTTGTTGAGCGGATGAACCGGATAGCCCTTGATTTGTGAGCGGAGGCAGTCATGGCAAAAATTTATGTTTTAATGGGAAAGAGCGCAAGCGGCAAGGATACGCTTTACCGGAGACTGCTGAAAGATAAGACGCTGGATCTTCAGAAAATTGTACCCTACACCACACGGCCGATCCGTTCCGGGGAACAGCAGGGGCGGGAATACTTTTTTGTCGGGGAAGCGGAACTGGAAAGGCTCCGGGCGGCGGGCCGCGTGATTGAGCACCGCGAATACAGCACGGTCTACGGAATATGGCATTATTTTACCGCGGATGACGGACAGATTGAAGCGGATGGGAAAAAAGCATATCTGATGATTGATACGCTGGAGGGCTACCAGCGTCTGAAAGCGTATTTCGGAGCGGAAACGACGGTGCCGCTCTACATCGAGGTGGAGGACGGGCTGAGGCTGGCTCGTGCGCTGGAGCGGGAGAGGGCGCAGCATAGTCCGAAATACGCGGAGCTGTGCCGGCGTTTTCTGGCCGACTGCGAAGATTTTTCGGAGGAACGGCTTGCGGAAGCGGATATACGGCGGCGCTTCTGCAACCGGGATCTGGAGCGGTGTTTTAAAGAGCTGTCAGAGCAGATTCGTGAAATTCATGAAAATCGTAAAATTCATGAAAATCGCGAAAACCGGAAAATGCGGGAAGGCAGAGAATGGGAAGGGACTCCATAGACGGGAGTTCGGCGGTTTTGCAGGATTCTGCGGAAATGCAAAAATCCCCTTGACATTTTTTATTTCATCCCTTATGATAAATCCATCGCAGGGAGCGGTGAAAAACCTCCCGCGAAATTTCTGAAAGGTGGCTGACCTATGATTATTATTCGGTAATTTCCTGAATTTGCTGCAATTACACAGGAGGGACGGATGCAGAACGCTTACCGCGGTTTTGCACGCCGGTTTTTACGGATTCCTGTGGCAACGGAGATTATCGAACCATTGGCCGCTCCTTTTCTTTATGCGGGTTCCGCATTTTTCACAGGACGCTGATTGATTGGTTATTGGATTCTGCAGTACCGCGTTTTTTGCATGCGGTTTGGACTGTATGAGATCCGAAGTGGTTTTTAGGTCCATGTGCCTTTTAAGGCGGAGGACCGGCCCGGTGATAATCTCTCTTTATATAGACAGGAGGGATTCTATGCCGTCGAAAATGCTTATTAAGGCAGAAAATATACAGATAAAGTTTGGCGAACAGGAGGTTCTGAACATTGACCGCCTGGCCGTTTATGAAGGGGAAAGGATCGGGCTGGTAGGTGCGAACGGCGCGGGAAAAACGACGCTGCTGCGTATCCTAGCGGGAGAGCTGAGCCCCGACCGTGGGTCCGTAAGAGCAATGTGCGATACCTGCTTTTTCCGGCAGTTTTCAGAGGAAACGGCAGGGAACAGCATTGGCGGAGCAGCTTTTGGTGCGCCGGATTTCGACCGGTTTGCGCTGGACGGAAAGGCGGTCAGCGATCTGCATGTTCAGGATAAGGTCTGGGCGGATAAGCTGAGCGGCGGGGAGGAAGCAAGGCTCCGTCTGGCCTGCGCTTTTTCGGGCAACCGGCCGCTCGTCTTTTTTGACGAGCCGACGTCCAATCTCGACCGAAGCGGAATCGCTGTGCTGACGCGCAGGCTGCGGGCGATGGATACTATGATTCTCGTCAGCCATGACCGCGCACTGCTGAATGCGCTGTGTACCAGAATACTGGAGCTGGAGCATGGAAGACTGACAAGTTATGACGGGAATTACGATGATTATGTTGCGCAGAAGCAGGCTGCCGTTGCGAGGCAGTGGACGGAATACGAGAGCTACACCGCGGAGAAACACCGGCTGGAAAAGGTATATCAGGAGAAAAAGGCGCATGCGAAGCAGATTGACAAGCGGCCGAAAAACATGTCTGCGCGCGAAGCCGCTCTGCGGAATTTTCTCTCCCATCATCCAAAGGACGCGAAAGCCAGAAGAATGGAAAAATCGGCGTCAAATGTGCAGCAGCGCATTGATGCGCTGGAAGTAAAGGAAAAGCCCCGCGAGCTGCCGAAGATCCGTCCGGATTTCCGGCTGACGGAACCACCGGAAAACCGCATTGTTATCCGCGGAGAAAATTTGTGCTTTGCCTACGATAACGGCCCGGAAATTTTTCGGGACGCATCTTTTCAGATTGCCAATCACAGCCGGGTGGCCATTGTCGGCAGGAACGGCGCGGGTAAGACGACCCTGCTTCATCTGATTCAGGAAGCTGCACAAAATCGAACACATGTTCTTTCTAAAAGAAATACTTCGGCAAAGCAGAATGGAAAGTCCGCTGCTGCATCATCCGGATTGGGCGGATCAGCGGATGAGGATATGGATGGCTTTTCCAATGGGGAGGCAGGCCGTTCTGTGATTTCCGGCCGGATGACGGGAGGCATATCCGTTGTGCCGAAAGCTGCGGTCGGCCTTTTTGAGCAGAACCTTTCCACGCTGGATTATTCCAGAACAGTTCTGGAAAATGTGATGGAGGTCAGCATTCAGAAGGAGGGAGTCGCGCGCACCACCCTGTCCCGTCTGCTCTTTTTTGAAAGCGATATGCATAAGCCTGCGGGAATCCTGTCCGGCGGGGAGCGCATTAAGCTTGCGTTTGCACGATTGTTCGTTTCGCGGGTAAATCTGCTGATTCTGGATGAGCCGACAAACTACCTTGATATTCCGTCCATCGAGGCGCTGCAGGCCATGTTTTCAGAATATGAGGGAACGCTGATATTCGTTTCCCACGATGAGGCGTTTATCCGCGGGGTGGCGACCGAGATCCTTGAGGTACGGGACGGGAAAATTTTACGGGCAGAGCTTTGATATAATTAAAGCTTGCGGAACCCGCTGCCATTTTTGGTTTTCAAACCTTTTTACACCTTTTCTGCCGTTGCCGGGATTGTATTTTTTAAGATGATCTTCTATAATGTAAGGCAGATATAACAAATTGATACCTTGTCAGGCAGGCCGGTTCAATGCTGCAGAAACAGTGTGGAAGCTGTAACTGCACAGCATGCCGTAAGTACATGGAAGGCCGGAACTGCAGGAAAGGCCGGAACTGCCTGACATCTTAATTTTCGGGACGGAAAGGAGTTTCTAAGAATGATGGACAGCAAAAATTTCAGCAATCCGCTTTCTCTGCGCGACATCCGGGTGACGGACGATTTCTGGAAAAAGGAGATGGAGCTTGTGCGTACCGAGGTAATTCCGTATCAGTGGGATGCCTTGAATGACAATGTGCCCGGTGCAGCGCCGAGCTTTTGCATGAAAAATTATCGGCTGGCCGGCGAACTGAATGCCCGCCGGAAGGCAGATCCTGCCTGGCAGCAGCCGGTGTGGACGACGGGGATCTTTAACCTTGTACCGGAGGATATCAATAACCGGGAGGAGCGTTTTTACGGGTTTTTGTTCCAGGATACGGACTTCACAAAATGGGTGGAGGCGGTTGCCTACTCGCTGACGCAGCATCCGGACCCGCAGCTGGAGAAGCTCGCTGACGATGCGATCGACGTTGTCTGTGCTGCGCAGCTGGAAAACGGCTATCTGGATACCTTTTACATTATCAATGATCAGAGCAAAATATTTTCCAATCTGCGCGATCACCACGAACTTTACTGCTTTGGTCATCTGACAGAGGGAGCAGTCGCGTATTATGAAGCTACCGGAAAGGATAAACTATTAAAGGCCGCCTGCCGCTATGCGGACTACATTGATTCTTTCTTTGGGCCGGAGGAAGGCAAGTGCAAGGGATATCCGGGGCACGAAATTGCAGAGATGGCGCTGGTGCGGCTGTATCATGCAACGGGGAATGACCGCTATCTCGCGCTCAGCCGCTTCTTTATAGATGAGCGCGGAAAACGCCCTTACTATTTTGATACCGAGGCTGATCATCCGTTTGAGGCAAAGGGAGAAAATCCTCCGCTCCGCCATTTTTATCATCAGGCGCATCTTCCGGTGCGCGAACAGAAGGAGGCAGCAGGTCATGCCGTTCGTGCGGTCTATCTTTATTCCGGAATGGCGGACATTGCGCGGCTGACGCAGGATGAGGCCCTGTTTGAGGCATGTGAAACAATCTGGAATAATATCACTACACAGAAGATGTACATAACCGGAGGCATCGGTTCGACCCACCTTGGGGAGGCGTTCACCTTCAATTACGATCTTCCGAACGATACCGCCTACGCGGAGACCTGTGCTTCCATCGGCCTTGTATTTTTTGCGCGCAGGATGCTTCAGATCAAAGCGGACGCGCGCTATGCGGACATTATGGAGCGGGCGCTGTTCAACGGAGTGCTGAGCGGCATGGCGCTTGACGGAAAGAGCTTTTTCTATGTGAATCCGCTCGAGGTGCTGCCGAAGGCCTGCCATGAGGACGAAAGAAAATTTCATGTGAAGCCGATCCGGCAGAAATGGTTCGGCTGTGCGTGCTGCCCGCCGAACATTGCGCGGCTGCTGAGCTCGGTTGCTGCTTATGCGTTCACGGAAAACAGGGATACATTGTTTGTTCATCTGTATGTGGGCAGCGAGATCGTAAAAAAGGTTTGCGATAAAACGGTGAAGGTCAGCATTGACTCGGAACTTCCGTATTCGGGAAAGGCATCCGTGCGCATTTCTGCTTCGGAGCCGACATCCATGACGCTTGCTCTGCGGCTTCCGGACTGGGCGGAGGGCTGTTCCGTAAACGGTAAAGGCGCAGAGGTGCTGTACAGCAGCAGCCGCAGCGGTGAGTCGGCTGCGGAGGGAGGCAGCAGCTCCATGAAAAGCGTGGAGAATGCATTGACTATTCAGAAGTGTATGGAAGAAATTGCGGCATCTGCAGGGGCTGCCTCAGCGGAGCTGCGCAGCGGGTATCTGTATCTTACCGGAGTCTGGTCGGGCGAGACGGAGCTTGCACTTGATTTCCCGATGCAGCCGCGTATCATTGCGGCCAATTCGGCAGTGCGGGAGGATGCGGGCAAGGTGGCCGTGATATGCGGCCCGATCGTTTACTGTCTGGAAGAAGCAGATAACGGGGCGGATCTGCATCTGGTTTCCCTGAACTGCGCACAGCCGGATTTTGAGATCTGTCCGGATGCAGTGCTCGGAGCTCCGGCAATCAGAGCAGCAGGCAGCAGAAGAAAGCCGCAGGATTCAGCGGATTTGTCGCTGTACCATGAATATCGTGCTCCGGAGAAGAAGGCATGCACACTGACCTTCCTGCCGTATTATATGTGGAATAACCGCGGTGAAGGCGAGATGACGGTCTGGGTTAAGGAAGACTGACAAGTATGACGGATGCCGCGCCGGCAACTGAGCGTATCAGGACGGCGCGGCCGGATGTTGCGGACGAGAGAGAAGGTCATAACCGCAGCGGGCAGGTGTACTGTTAAGGATAGTTTCTATGGAAAACACTATTGGTACACTAAATTTTTATTAGTTAATTCCGAACTCTTCCGCATATTTTATCATTCCATGAATATCTGAGGTGTTCTCTTTTATTTTACATGCCATAAAATTTTCATCTGGCACATCAAAAGGAGGTTTTATACCAAATCTATAGGCCGGTAAATATCCTGCCTTTGGATAATAATTTTGACTTCCCAACACAATCGAATAACCGTAACCTAATTCACTGGCAATTTTATGCCCTGTTTTGATTAGGGAGATGCCTATTCCCTTTCTTTGATATTCAGGAAGAACAGATAAGGGAGCCAATGCTAAAACTGTATTTTCCCCGACCGTTGCTTTTGTAAACATGATATGCCCTACAATTTTCCCATCTATTTCAGCAACCAAAGATAATTCAGGAATAAATGCCTCTCCTTTTCTCAATGCATTTACTAAATCCTGCTCATTTCCATCAGCGTGTTCGGCACTATGAAAAGCGTCCTTAACTACATAATATATTGTTTCATAATCCCTTGGTTCCTCTTTTCGTATAAGCATAATATTCCTCCACAAATTTTGATTGCAATTTAAAAATTTTTAATTTAAACAAAGATTTAAATGGAAATATTAGCTGTTATATATAAAAATGTAATTAATGGACAATAAAGGAACTGCTGGATGTGACTTGCTGGAAGCGGCCCAGCGGAATCTAAAAGAGGATACGGAACAGCAGCTGTACGGCGGAAATACTTTTGAAACGCCGTGCGGCTGCAGGAGCGGCTGTCAGGCTGGAACCGGCTCCCTTTCCCCGATCCGGATTACCTTGTCGAAGCGTTTCCAGTAATCCTCCGACCAGTCATGACTGATGACGATGCGCGTAATCCCCTTCTGGCTGAAAATAAAATCATTGATCAGCTGAACGTTTTCCGGATCCAGCCCTGTGGTCGGCTCGTCAAAAATAATCAGCTTAACCCTGTTCCGGAGCGCCCGGGCAAGGCTGATTCTCTGGCGTTCTCCGCCGGAAATCTTATCTCCGAAATCTCCCAGCGGATTATCCCCGACGCGTTCTGCCAGTGCTGTCAGGTTCATCGCGGCCAGCAGCTCCCGATATTCCTCTGTATCCTTATCCGGTTTGCCGGAACACATGGTGATATTTTCGTAAAGAGAAGCGTTGAACAGCCAAGGCGACTGGTCGATTACGACCGCCTGCTGATAGATATCCTCCTCACTGAGTTCGCGGATATCCCTGCCGTTCAGGCGGATGACGCCGGAATAGGTATCATAATACTTTAAGAACAACTTCATCAGTGTGGATTTCCCGCTTCCGCTTTCCCCCACAACTGCATAACATTTTCCCGGCTCAAAGCGGCAGGAAAGATTTTCATACAGCGGCCGGTCTTCAAAGGAAAAGGAGACGGAATCGTATTCCAGCTCCGGGACAGCATCGCTTTTTCCAAAGTGGCTTCTTCGACCGGGCAGGCTGTCTCTTTTGCCAGTTTTTCGGTGATTGGTTTTGTGGAGCGGATTGCCATCATGTAGTAAGCAAAGTTGCTGAAGCTGTTGGAAACTGCGCCTGCATAATCTATAACAGCGTAAAGCATAGCCGCTGTCAAATGCCCTTTAACGACCAGAACAGCACCAACGGTAAGCGAGATCAATCGAAGGATATGGCTTGAGACGGTGGAGGCCTCCATGCTGAGAGTGTTGGCAAAAGTCAGTTTTGCCCCGGAATGCCGCAGATCAACTGTTTTCTGATACCAGCGTTCCAGAAAGGTTTCCCGGCTGCTTCCTGTTCGAATGGTTTCATAACCTTCCATAGTTTCTTTCAGGATCTTAGTGTGGATTTCCTGTTTACCGGAGTAATCGGTCTTGCACTTTTCGACATAAACCGCCACTATTTTATCCGCTAAAAAAGGAAGCCAGGAGAGCGCGACAATGATAATAGTTAAAAGCGGGCTGATGGTTAAAAGCAGCAGAATAGAAGCGATCAGATATACAATAAAAAAGCAGAGCCAGGGATAGCTGCCCAGACAATGATCCCGGAACATTATGGTATCATTCAGGAACAGATTCATATAGGAGGCATCGTCCTGTTTGCGGAAGAGCCGGATTGGACGCCATAGAATGTTTTTCATAATATCCCGCCGCAAGGTAAGTTCTCCCGAGGAAAGATACCATTGGTTTACAGCTGTCGAACTAAGAGAAATAATTCGCCCCAGCAATATAACGCCCAGCAGAGTTAAAACCGCGTAGGGCAGTTTTTTTGTTTGTCCCAGCTCTGCACATTCCATAACCTTAGCGGTGCTGTACGAAAAGGCCAGAATAATCAATGCGTTCAACATATATATTATACTAGTAAGTATTAAAAGTTTTTTGGTTTTTTTGTTCATTTTAATCATTAAGTGCTCTCCTTATTTTGTACGCACAAAAAGCCATGCGGCATTAAGGCACATGGTCTTTTTGTGCGTGTTAAGTTTTATTATGAATGGCCCTCGCATGCTCTGGTATTATAGCTTTCAGTACGCCGCATTGATCTTCAAGATTCATGAATTTACCTACGCATGCCGCAGGTCTGCCGTTGGTAGAACGTAACGAACAGATAGAAAAGGTGCATCTTCATGAATATCATAAAGTCATGCATACCTCCGACAGCCCTGCGATACTGTGATTAGGAAATGGATTAATTATTGATACTTACAAGAAACATTCTAATTCATTTATACCGCCGATGCAACCAGCAGAGTGGTTGTATTTTGCTTACAAATTCTCCTAAAGTTTGAAACCACTCTGCTGGTTGCAATAAAGTTCAGCGCATGTTATAGATAAATTAACGGATAATTCGCAATAGTTTAATAATATTTACTATAGAGCGGCTTATCTGATTGCTGATTTTATAGGAGGAAAAGACTATGGGTTCATTTAATCACAGTGTAAAAAAAGCGTTCGGCATGCTTCTGGCAACCGTCACAGCATTCTCTATATTTTTTCAGCCGTTCAAGGGTCCGGCAGGAACCGACAGACCAGGGATCGTTTTGTGCGGTGAGGGCGAGGGTGAGAAGGAGGAGCAGCTGCCGTTAGGTCCAACCATTCCATTTACTCATTAAGCTGTTAATATTTATCTTTTAACTCCCACAGCTTGTTGTAAAAATTTTCCTGAACAGAATTCTTGCAGAAACGGCTTAGCATAAGGCAGCTATATAAATCTGCTTTCCAGTCGTAATTGGAAAACGGCATATTTTCCTTTAATGCATACGCTCTTGCGTTGCAAATCCAGCCATAAAGCAAAGAATCCAGCATATTTATTCTTTCTGCATTTAAGCAGAACCCAATAGCTCTTTTTATACAAAAGAGGGATAAATGATATTTTTTATATCTGTACAACATAGTTGCTTTGTGTTTAGTATATAATTCATAAGTACGTATATGATTTTTGACTCTTCCCTGCTTCTCAAATTCCTCTTCTACCCGGTATACCAGCCGCATGCGGTTGTAAGCCTTCTCTAAATCTTCTTCCGTATCCCGGAGCGCCAGATGATAAATGCACGCCATTTCTGAATTGGTCAAATAGCATTCCTCTTCATCCGGCAGCTCCAGGATGGAGAGCGGCAGTGTACATTCCAGGGATTGAACGAGCCATTTCCTATATTCCTCCCTGTTCAGCTGTCCCAGGCAATATTTTGTAAATCCTTCCGTGTACAGCAGCCATTGCCGGTTAATCGGATGTTCAGTGTCAATCAGCTGTTTCAGCTCCTCCAGCCGGCTTAGAATTTCCTCATGAAGATAACTGTTTCCAAGGCGTCGGATCGTCTTTTCCAGTAGACGGGCCTGAGGATTTGCAGTTACCAGTTCCGTCTGCTCGCATTCCGGCGAAAGCCTGAGCCGTTCACATAATGCCCATAAAATTGCCGGCTGCGTAGTTTTCTTTTTACCCTCCAGGCGGCGAAGCGTATCTAACGAACAGATTTCCTCGCAGAGTTTTTCCTGTGTCATTTTCAGCATTTTCCGGCGAATACGGACGATATCGCCGATACAGTAAACATCCTGTGTGCAGTAAAGATATCCATCTCTCCATTGGTTCCGAGGCATGCCGAAGCGTTCATATAGATCTTCGAAAAGCTGCCGGAGATTTTGTGTCTCCTCAAGCATGCCGGAAAGGGCACCTGCCCGTTTTGGCTCCTGCTGTCCGCGGTACAGCTCCTGAAGGCCCTCGATGACCTCTGCTTTGAGTGCCAGGAGCTCTGACAGATAATACAGTCTTTTCGTATCCCGGAGCAGCATGATGGCAGAATTGCACAGCTTAATCAGCTCAATAAAGTTCTGAATATTTCTTCCGTTTTGTTTTTGCAGTGCGCGGCACAGCAAAAGTACTGTTTTCGGGTAATTTACTACTCTGCTGTCATCTTCAGCCGGATAATTTTTCAGATAGATCAGCAATTCACGGAATTTGGCAACAGCGCGAGGCAGCGGAAGGCAATCGATATATTCCAGTATTAAGTCAATTTCCTGTGATGCGAGCACAAGTTGCCTTAATGGTTTTTCATCAAAGGCCGGTACGGTCAGCCGGACAGCATCGCCAAACAGCCGGGACAGTTCCTCCCGCGCAGCGCCCTGCCGTTTGAGACAGAGACCTTTCATCTGAAAATAGAACTGTTTTCTCAGCTGCTCTCCCATTTTTAAATTTGCTTTTCTATTCTTCTTTAACGCTGCTGTACTGGTTGCCGCATTTTCACTTTCCATGCTGTATTTTTTCGAGTACAGCATCAGAAAATCGGTCATACCGCTGATATCATTTTGGTTCAGGGCTGTCAGGATTTTTTGCTGTAGCTCCCACTCGGCATATTCCTCGCAGCCAAGATGACTTTCGTAAGATTCGCCGGAGATTCCGACACGCAGAAAAAGCCGCTCTCTCAGAAGCCTTCCCGGATTCTTTTTCCCATTTTCAATAGCGCAGAGCATGCTCACGGTGCATAAGCCCTCGCTCAGCTGCTCCCGCGTAATGGCCCGGCGCCTGCGGTTTAAGCTCAGCCATTCGCCGTATCGTCTGCCTGCCTCTTCGCGATTGTATGCTGTTTTTCTGTTTTGTCTTTTTGGTTTCAAAGTAATATTTCCTTTCTGTGGGAAGGGCTGGATCACAGCCATAATGATTCAGAGCAGATGATTGATTGCCATAGAATTCCGCCATAAGATAGAATCCGCAACTTGTTCAGGAATAGCTGTTTTAAATAAGCTAATTATAGCACTGAACCTGGAAACAAGTCAATATAGTACAACAGAAAACATACAAAAGAAAAGGATTGAAATCAATTAATAGTAATTTATTCCTAAAAATTTAAGGTTTACGGAAGAATAAGACCTGCCTGCCTTGCATCAAATCTTTTTTGGTTACATAAAACCTGAATAAAAGCAAAAAAACGCTGCTGCAAAAGGGAACGGGTCCGATATGAAGCGCAGCCCGGGAAATTCACGCCTGTCCCGCACGCAGCGCTTTTGCAGCAGCTTCTCCTGTTTATTTAGTTATCCTTACAGCTTTGCCTGTACAAACGGCATTCCTGCCCTGGCCGCCGCTTTGACAATCTCCATGCCCTCTTTAACGGCAAAATCATCCTCTGTCCGTACCAGCGTAACAATTTCCTGAGGATAGAGCTTCTCCAGTTTAAAATCCGGCATTCCGGTTTCCGCGCCGAGGCGCTTCGGTGAAATAAGAATTTTGGCCGGCGGAAGTTCTCCGGCATCGAGCTTGCGTTCGTATTCCTCCGCTTCGCGGATAAGCAGCGAAGCAAGACATTCCGGCGTACACCAGGTGCTGTCCAGAATGAGATTGTAATTATTGAAATTGAAATAGTCCAGGCCGTATATATCCCGATACCGGATAGTTTCCGTTTCGGCCCGCAGTTTCAGCTGAGCCTTTGCATCCTCGACGGAAGCATATTTTTCGACCTCTCCCCGGTTGTCGTTGTAAACGCGCTCTGCCGCGACGCTCAGACTGACGGACAAAAATACCTTAAAGGATTTTTCTACGAAATTCCATGCAAGCCGGGAGTCAAATACAATCGGCTTATTCGGGTTTTCCCTTGATATTTTTGCGGTGGTATCGTCGATCAGGTGATCGTATTTGTGATCAGAGCACATAAGCTGATTCATTTCCAGTACGCTGATCCCCATTTCTTCGGCAATAGAGCGCTGAACCTTTCCGGTCGAGTAGATTTCCCTGCCGAAATCCTTTTCAAGAATTCGGCATATTGTTGATTTGCCGCTTCCGAGATTACCTGTCAATGTAATATGCATATTTCCTCCCCTTCCGCCGCCCGACTGTTTCGGGGTTCTTTTTAATGGCATGTTTATTTTACAGCACTTGTGTTTTTACTTTTGATATGCAGGAATTCAAATGCCTATATGATAGCAGTTTTTTTACGGCCCGTCAAGCGGCGTTCAGCGCGTCTGAAGTGTCAGGTTTCGTTCCCAGCTTCGAATGCGCTCCTTCATTTTCTCAATATCCAGAATTCCGTAAGCAAAGCCTTTGCGGATCAGCTCTATCGGCAGAAATTCATCATACTTTTCAAACAGAGGCTCTTCCTTTGGATAAATCAGCTCCATGGGGTCAAGAGGCTGTTTTTCCTGTTCAAAAAGCACGCGGAAAAACTCTTCCTTGGTCGCTTTCATTTTAAACTGGATGAAATACGGCCGTGAGGAATCCAGGCCGTTCAGCTCAAGCTGAGGCGCGCAGCGGAGCATGAGAAAACGTTCCATCGCAAGGAAGGCGTAACTGCCCAGCCACGGGAAAAGGCACCACATATTTCCGCCGAGACAGACGAGCGGATTGTTCGCCAGATCTGCATTAAACGCCGTGCGCCTTGTCTCCATCAGTCTTGCTGCGCCGTTTTTCATGAGATACGGATAACTCCGCTCTTCCTGCAGCACCTGATGCATGCGCTCGAGTATTTTCGTATGAACATCGCCGGGGCACTGACCGAAATAGGCCGGAACTTTGCCTTTTACCGGTTCGCAGTAAACCAGATGGCGTTTGTGATCCACTTCCTGCACGACCCAGACATGACCGGCCAGAGCAATTTTTTCTCCGATCGGCGGCGGTTTGACAATGGTTCCGAGTTCTTCAGAATGTGTTCTCACCGTATATTCTTCATTTTCCTGAAAAACCGCATAAAACCGGAAGGAATTTGTCACGCGTTCCCCGGCAAGCCCGACAATCAGTCCGCCGCCCTGCACCCGCTCAATATGCCCTGTTCCGATCAGATGATTCAGCATAAGCCGGTAATCTTCCTGCGTAATCCGATGAAAATAGCTGAGGGACAGAACGCGGGAGGCCAGTGCAGCAGGGGTCATTTCCCCGCAGGAGGCGAGTGTGCTCATAGTCTGATGATACAGCAGGCTGAATGGAAGGCGATCAAGTTTTGGCGGTTCGACCCAGCGATCCTCCATGTACAGCTGAATAAGTGCAATACCCTGGAGGAGCGGCCACGGGATTGTGGCGGGCAGCATCGCTCTTGCTTCGGGCTGTTCCTCCCGCATGACAAACCACATCTCCGGCGGAAGATCCCGCCGGCCCGTGCGCCCCATCCGCTGCAGAAAGGAGGAAACAGTAAACGGGGCATCAATCTGAAACGCGCGTTCCAGCCGCCCGATGTCGATGCCAAGCTCAAGAGTCGCTGTCGTGACGGTTGTCTGATACTGCTCTTCATCCCGCATAATATCCTCCGCAGTTTCGCGGTAGGAGGCGGATAAATTACCGTGATGGATCAGAAAGCGATCCGGTTCATGCTTGAGTTCACAGTATTGGCGCAGCGTAGTTGTTACCGCTTCGCATTCCTCCCTGGAATTTACAAATACAAGGCATTTTTTACCGCGTGTATGCTCAAAAATATAGCCTATGCCAGGATCAGCATCTCTCGGTGCGGTGTCGGAGATTTCTGTCTGAGGCGGCAGAGAGGTTTCTGCGTATTCCTGGCTGGGGTCAGCGGACGATACGGGCAGGGTTGTCTGCGGGGGATTTCCGGATGTGCGGGCTGGTTCCGGAGGAAGTATCCTGCCGCCGCTGCTGCCGGCCAGCCATGCCGCTGTATGGGCAAAGCCGGAGGCTCGGAGCGAAGCCCTTGCTGCTCCCTCTGTGCTTTCTGCTGCAGGTTTATCAGTTTTCTCGGTATCATAAGCTGCATTGGCTTGTGCGGTGTTTTCTGTCCCCGCTGTGCGCTCAGTATCCACTGCTCCCGGTACTTGTCCAGTGTCTTCTGTCCCGTCTGTCTGTTCAGCAGTTTCTGTTATCCCGCCCGCCTGCGGGCCGCTGATAAAGAAATGCTCCATGGACAGCCGCCATTTTGTCCCCTTCATTTCGATTTTCGGAATGACTGTGCCTTTGCCGGTGCCGGACGCCAGAAAACGGCCGGTGCTTTCCAGATCGCCGATGGTCGCGGAAAGTCCTATCCTGCGCGGATTGACACCGGCAAGTCTGGAAAGCCGTTCGATCAGGCAGAGTGTCTGTCCTCCGCGGTCTCCCCTCATCAGGGAATGCACCTCGTCAATGACAACAAATCGCAGGTCTCCGAACAGCTGGGAGATAGAAGCGTGTTTGTGCAGAAGAAGCGCTTCCAGCGACTCCGGGGTTATCTGGAGAATACCGGACGGGTTTTTCAGCAGCCTGTTTTTGTGTGACTGTGACACATCCCCGTGCCAGTGCCAGACCGGGACTTCCGCTTCAATACACAGATCGTTCAGACGCATGAACTGATCGTTGATCAGAGCCTTCAGCGGCCCGATGTAGATGGCGCCGACAGATCGTGGCATATCTTCCCAAAACAGCGTCAGAATCGGGAAAAATGCCGCTTCCGTTTTACCGGACGCGGTCGAGGCGGACAGCAGTACATTTTCATCCGTGTTGAAAATGGCATCGCCCGCCGCCACCTGGATGGCTCTGAGATTTTCCCAGTTGTTTCGGTAAATAAAGTCCTGAACAAACGGCGCATAGCGCTCAAATATGCTCATCGGCGGAACCTCCTTCCGGCGCCGCCCGCCGGCAGCAGATTTCGTCCTTCTTCCGAATAAAACTAGGCTGAATAAATTTTTCCAAAGCCTTTTCCGGAGCCGGGAGCTTTTTTACGAAACCGGGAGGAAGAGACGCTCTCCTGCCGCACAGCAGACGGTATATGTTTACAATTCAGTATGTTTACAATTCAAATTCCGCAAATTCCTGTTCTGTCGCTTCTGCACTGCTCTGCGGTTCGGCCTTGGCAAAGCAAAAACCCTCCGACTGCAGCAGCTCCATCATGCTCAGCTGCGGGTTCTGGAAGATTATGTTGAGCAGTTCAATAAAATCGCGTATAACTTCACGCGGCGTGATATTGGTATCCGCGCCGATCCGTCCGAATTCAATTTTGATAAAGCCGATCAGCTCTTCTTCGGTAAAGCGCTTTTCGTACTCGAACAGCACGGCATGAATATCCGCAAGCTTTTCAATCAGCACAAGCATTTCCTCGTAAGTCAGCGGAGCAAGGCGGATAACCGGCGCGAGCATGTCCTTTGTGCCCTCCCGCCCGAAACGGCCCTCAGCAAGCCGGGAGCGCAGTGCTTCATAACTGTATACGCCCCGTCTGGTGTCCTCGATACACTGCGGCGTACCGCCCATGATAATACCGAGGTACTGCGCCTTGCCCTGCAGGGTATCATTGTACATAGTTAGAATTTTTTCATAGTTGTACTGGCGGGTAATGCTGTTTGGTATTTTGTAAATATTGACAAGCTCGTCAATCAGAATCAGCATGCCGCTGTAGCCCGCCTGCTTAAGGAAATACGCAAAAAGCTTGATATATTCGTACCAGTCATCGTCTGAAATCACAATATTAACGCCGAGTTCGGCTCTTGCCTCTGTTTTGTTGGCATACTCGCCGCGGAACCATTTAACGACCCTAGCCTTGTTTTCATCGTTGCCGTCCGCGTAAGAACGATAGTAGATGGTCAGAAGCCTAGCAAATTCGAAGCCGTGAACGAGTTCACTCATGGAATTTGCGACCTCGCGGATTTTCTGTTCTACGCGGCGGTCAAAATCCGAAGAGTCTGCAGGAGAGCAGGGAGTTCCTGCAGCGGACTGGGCTGAACCGGAGGAGAGTCCGGGAGTTCCTGCAGCGGACTGAACCGAACTGGAGGAGAGTCCAGGTGCTCCTGCAGCGGACTGAACCGAACTGGAGGAGAGTCCAGGTGCTCCTGCAGCAGGCTGGGCCGATGCAGCGGCGGAAGCTGACTCGTCAGCCACGGCGTTTTGAATGCTGCTGATCCAGCGGTCAAGGATAAGTGTGAGAGCGCCTCCTTCCGGACGGGTTTTTGTGGACATGTTGCGGATCAGTTCCCGGTAGGTAGCCAGGCCCTGGCCTTTTGTGCCCTGCAGGCGGCGTTCGGGCGAAAGATCAGCGTCCACTACAACAAAATTGCGATCCATCACATAACTGCGGATGGTCTGCAGAAGAAAGCTTTTCCCGCTGCCGTATTTTCCGACAATAAACCGGAACGAAGCGCCGCCCTGAGAAATAATATCCACGTCATGCAGCAGCGCGTTGATTTCTGTTTCCCTGCCGACGGTAATGTACGGCAGTCCGACGCGCGGCACTACGCCGCCTTTCAGGGAGTTGATAACAATCTGGGCAATTCGTTTTGGTATTTTCATATTTCCTCGCATTCTGTCCGCAAAGGCGGACGATTCCGACAGCTGCGCTCCAACCGGTCAGAGCGGCAATTATTTATACTCCGGAACGGGAGATTCTGAAGGGACTATCAGTTCTGTAATCCGCACAGTGCGTTAAGCTCCTCCTCATAATCTTTGATCAGCGCCGGTGTTTCTCCGTCAAATTCGATAATGTTGTCAGCAAACTGCTCGTAGAGGGCTTCGTTGATCGCTTCCACTATCACGGACAGCATAACCCGGTTTTCGCGGAGCAGACTGCGGTAGTCCTCTCCGCGGAGCAGATGGTGAAGAAAATGATACTGTATGTCTGTGAGACCGTCGAGGGCGGCGTCCGGCGCGGCGGTATCCTGAGGGCCGATGTGCGGTCCGGCAGCAGCCGCTGCTGCGGAGAAGACCGCTGTCTGCGAGGCGCCGCCAGGTCGGATACCTGGATCAGCGGCAAATGCAGCTGTCTGAGAGGCGCTGCCAGATCGGATACTTGGATCAGCGGCAAATGCGGCTGTCTGCGAGGCGCCGCCAGGCCGATTATCCGAATCAGCGGCCGGGGTTTCTACGCGATTCTCTGGTTCTGTAATATAAGCCGTTTCCGCTTTCTCTTCTCCTTTCCTCAGAGGTTCCTCCGATGCCTCCGATACATCCACCGCCAGCAGCCGTTCCCGTGTGAGCTCTGCAGACTCCCGGATTCCGGAGAGCTTGGAAAGGTCAATTTCTATTTTCGGTGCGGCATTTTTCCGGTTTTCGGCAAGCCTGCGGTCAATTGCTTTCTCAATAATGTCCGCTGCCGTTTTTGTCAGCGGTTCTGCCTGGAGCGCTGACTTAAAACCGTATTTTTCGCGCATCCGGCTGTCCAGCAACCGCAGAATTGAGCCGAGCTCTTTGCTCTCGGAGCGATTCCCGTAAAATTTCCGGCAGTGCCATTTTCCGCCGCTGCACCGATAGCTGTGTATGTCATTAAAGCTGTAAACATAATTATCGTATCGTTTCTGATCGAAAAAAATTGCAGAATAAAACATCTCATATTCGCATTCGGCAATCACGCCGAACAGCTTTTCGCAGAGGCTTTTTTTTCTGTTTTTTTCATAATATGCGGACAGGGAATCGAAGACAGCGCAGACAACATTTTTCGTGTCCTCCGGGTAGGCGTGATAAAATGCGGAGCCCGGCAGATTGTAGCCGGAAAGCGCACAGATCGCATGGAAGAGCTCATCCTGCTGCTGTTCCCGGTGATTCAGAAGTACCTGAAGAGCGCTGTCAAACGCCGGCTCCATAAGCCCTTCAAGAAGCGAAGCATCCAGATTATAATAGACTGCATAGTCGCACAGCCAGGTTCTCATATAGCGGTCAAGCCGGGAATCCGACATCTGATATGCCGTCCAGAAGTTTTTCAGCATGAAAAGTCCCTGCTCCGGATTTTCGACACCGATCTGGTTCAGAAGTTCATAAGCGTACAGCAGTGCATAGGAAAGCTGCGGGTGCTCAAACTGCCCATGCCGCAGCTTTGTGCGCCATGTAAAATAACCCCGGAGCTGGGAAACGCTCATTGTCCGGTAGGACGGAAGATTCTGGTAAAATTCGCCGTAATACTGGTAATCATCTTCGTAATCCTGCATCAGCAGGGCCTGGCGGTAAAACAGTTCCGCTTCGGAATAATGCCATGTATTACTGTGATTAACCAGAAGCTTCATTTCGCGTATCTGTGCCGGGATATTATCAGTCATCGCCCCAGCCACCCTGTGCACCACTTTCGACGGCACCGGAATGGCTTCGTCGCGGTACACCTGCTCGTGAAAGGCAGCGTTCATTTTCTGCTTAATTTCGGATAATATCTGATTGACCAGTCTGTTTCCGTCCGTCACGATAATCTTCCTCCGTGCCATGAAAATGCCGAACATATTTTCTGCTATCTTATCATAAATACATGGGAGGGTCAACATAAATTAATTGCTGCACGGCAAACGCAGGAATGATAATTTTCCGTTGTTTTCATCTTTTTATTTCGTTCTGCTGCGGCATGTTGCGGCATCCTCTATTTCTTCAAGGATCATGATGCGTTAAGCCGGTCAGGAAGGTACAGCAGGCAATAAAGGACGGGAAGATTACCTGTTTTACTGCATAAACTAATGTTTCAGTACCCATATTTTCGCATCCAGCAGCTCAGCATCCACGGAGTCATGCGTAACAGCGATCAGAGTCCGCCCTTCCATGCGTTTTTTAACATACCGTGCCGCCTGTATCCGGCTCTGGCTGTCCAGGCCCCGGAACGGCTCGTCGAACAGCACAATGTCGGCATCTGAGCAGACGGCGCGTACGATAGCAACGCGCCTGCGCATACCGCCGCTGAAATCGGAAACCGGTTTTCCCTCATAATCTTTGAGGCCAATCTGTTCGAATTCCTCCCGCAGCCAATTATAAAGATTGCCGGATTGGCGGCCGTCTGCTGCTTTGTACTGTGCCGTGTATGGACTGGAGGTTCTGTATTTTCCAGGGAGATTCCCTGCGACGGCAGCGTTGAGAAATGCATCTTCGTCCTCCAGAAGCCGATCCTCCTGAAAGACCATGGAAAGTCTTCCGTGTTTCGCGTTGACAACCTCGCCGGAATCCTGTTTTACCAGTCCGGCGAGAATCAAAAGCAGCGTTGTTTTTCCCACGCCGGAGGCACCCATTATGCACAGCCGTTCACCCGGTTGGACAGTTAGGGAAACATCCGACAGTACAATCTGGCCGCCGAACTGTTTATGCAGATTTTTTGCGGACAGAAAACCGGCCGGTGTCTTTTTGGCAGCGTCTTCCCAGGGGGTGCTGTGAGTTACAAAACCGTCAGGGAAATGTTTTCCGTCATTTTCCGGAAATGGGAGAACCGGAACGTTTGAACCGGCGTGCGGGCTGTTGTCCGGGGGTGAAAGCTGTTTGGAGGATGCAGCAGAGATGTTCTGTTCCGTGGTTCCTGGCCGCTTTCTAGTAAATTTTCTTTGGACGAAAAGCATGACCGCCTTTTCAAATAAAGAACTTAAAAACACTATCACAATTGTCCATGCAAAAAGTTCCGGCGTCATCAGGTAAAGCTTTGCCTCATACAGCTGCGTACCGATGGAATGGGCCGGCAGGCCGATAACTTCAGCTGCAATTCCGGATTTCCAGCAGAAACCGAGACCGACGGAGCATGCGGTCACAAATGCCGGCCAGACAGCCGGCAGATAGATATATCTGATTTTACAGAAAAGGCTTAGATCAAATATCCATGCCATTTCCAGAAGTTTTTGATCGGTCTGCTGGATACCGCTGCTTATATTTGTGAAAATCACGGGGAGCACCATTAAAAATGAGATAACAATGGAGAGCTGAGCTGACCGCACCCAAAGAAGAACGAGAATGACAAAGGACGCTACAGGAATGGATTTGATCAGCTGCATTAGCAGCTGCAGGATTTCTCTCAGCTGTGCGTTCAGTTCGGCGAAAACCGCAAGCAGCGCACCAGAGGCAGCAGCGAGCAGAAAGCCAGCGGCAATCCGGAGAAAGGAGGTGCCGACCGAGAGATAAAAGTCTTTGGTGCGGGCCAGCTCTATCAGCGCGCACAGCGTATCCGGTACGGAGGGCAGGAAAATGGCCCGATCCACCAGGCAGCTGAGCAGCTGCCAGGCGGCCAGCAATACGAGCACAGCTATGATTTTCCGCCGGTAAACTGCATGTTTTCTTTCCATAAATTCCTCCTGCAGCGTTTGGAAATCCCTCCCGCAGCGCTTGGGTTTGTTTGCGGGCGAATTCGTTGCAAGTTGCTGTTTTACAATCCTGTTTCCCGAAATACAACGTCCTCTGTTCCTCTGTAATCTTTCTTCTGCGGCCCGTGCTGCGGCCATGTTTTTCCGGTTCGCAGGCTTTTAAATATTGCTGCTGCAGGACTTCATTTTAATTTTTTTTGTGTGATCTGTTTGACGGATGCAAATGCTTGCAGAGGGTCCTCCTGTGCGGCGGCTCCATCAGAATTGTCACAAGTGTCAAATAGCGATCCGTATTGTTTCGGATATCATCCTGAGTAACACCGTAATAGCGGTAAATGGTGCGCTGGATTTTCTGCAGCTGAGTGAACGACCTCTTATCCGATGAGCTGAAGTTTACGGAAAGCAGACCCCGGATTCGTTCCATTTCGACATGCAGCGTTCCGCAAATTTTCTGATCCAGCGCGGCATCTGAGCTTTCTGCCAGCCCCGTCCCATCCGGACTCTGTGAAGTCCGGGCAGAAGACCGACGTTTCTGGGATTTTGGATTTGTTTTCTTCAAACGGATCTCGTAAGAATGAAAATCAAGCGGAATGAGAGCATCATCCAGTCCGGCCGCTGCTTTGTCGTATTCCTGCATATATTTATACCATTCTTCCACGGCTGCCCGGTCATTGAAATCGGGCGGACGCTTCTGATCAGGAGAAACATAACCGAGCTGTTCCATCTGCTTCCTGTGATCTTTCCACACAATCGAGATTTTTGTATTCCGGCAGGCCTCACGGACACGGAAGTTTTCCGAAGGAAGCTCTGCCGCATGATATTTTTGCTTGATAAATGCGGCCAGTTCATCCGGTGTGTGGGATCCTGGCCGGATGCTCTGCATCACTCGGGTGCGCCGCCTCTTATGCTGTTTTGCCCTGAACCAGTCCTGAAGGCGGCGGATGGGATTTTTCCGTTTTCTGCCTGCTTTTCCCGCAATAAATACACTGGTCGGCCCGTCGCTTCCGCCGATAATTGTCACTGCGGAGGCTGATTTTTTATTAAAAGGATTTTTCACTGGTTTTCCTTTCCTGAGCGGGCAGAAGGGGATGGTTTGCCCGATGTACTGTCCCACAATTTTTCATTCTTACCGGGCAAACAATTTGCCCGATATACTGTCCTACAATTTTTCATTCTTACCGGGCAAACAATTTGCCCGATATACTGTCCTACAATTTTTCATTCTTACCGGGCAAATTGGCTGTTATACAGATTTGCGTAAAAGCCGCCCTGTGCGAGGAGCGTTTCGTGGTTGCCCTGTTCGATGATATTTCCATCCTTCATGACAAGGATGATATCTGCCGTCTGGATGGTCGAGAGGCGGTGCGCCACGATAAAGCTGGTGCGGCCCTCCATCATTTTCGCGAAGGCGTTCTGAATTTTAATCTCCGTGCGGGTGTCGATGGAGGAGGTCGCCTCGTCAAGTATCAGCATCGGCGGAAGACAGAGCATTACGCGCGCAATGCAGAGCAGCTGCTTCTGGCCCTGTGACAGACTGCCGCCGTCCTCACCGATCACCGTATCGTAGCCCTGCGGCAGACGCTTGATAAAGCTGTGCGCGTGCGCCGACTTTGCCGCCGCAATAATTTCCTCCTCCGATGCGTCCGGTTTGCCCATTGTCAGATTTTCGCGGATCGTGCCGGCCTTGAGCCAGGTTTCCTGCAGCACCATGCCGAAGCTGGTGCGCAGGCTTGCGCGTGTGGTCTGCCGGATGTCCGTGCCGCTTACACGAATGCTGCCGTCGCTGACGTCGTAAAAACGCATCAGCAGATTGATCACCGTCGTTTTGCCGCAGCCGGTCGGGCCGACAATGGCCACGCGCTGCCCAGGGCGGACAGAAAGGTTGAAATCGCGGATAAGCTTCTGCTCCGGCGTGTAGGAAAATGCAACATTCTGCAGAGAAACGGTTCCGTCTGCAGCTTCCAGAACCACGGCATCCGCAGCTTCCGGAAGCTGCGGTTCCTCCGCAATCAGCTCAAAAATGCGTGCCGCGCAGGCAAGAGCGTTCTGAAGCTCCGTCACGACGCCGGAAATCTCGTTGAACGGCTTTGTGTACTGGTTGGCATAACTCAGAAAGCAAGAGAGCTGCCCGACGGAAATGCCTCCGGAAATGGCCGAGAGCGCGCCGGTCAGACCAACGCCGGTATATACAAGGCTGTTGACAAAACGTGTTGCCGGGTTGGTCGTGGAGGAAAAGAAAATTGCCTTCAGCGAGCATTTTTCCAGGCGATCGTTGATTTCATCAAAACGTTCGAGCACCTCGTCTTCCTGCCCGAACGCCTGCACCACTTTCTGATTTCCGAGCATTTCGTCGATCAGCGCAGTCTGTTCGCCACGGGTGGTTGACTGAAGCTGAAACATCGAGTAGGTCTTTTTGGCGATAAACGCAGCCACAAACAGCGAAACCGGCGTGACAAGAACAACCACAAGCGTAATTTTGCCGCTGATGGAAATCATAAACAGCAGCGTGCCGAAAATCGTGATTACGCCGGTAAACAGCTGTGTAAAGCCCATCAGAAGGCCGTCGGAGAACTGATCCACATCTGCGATAACGCGGCTCACAATGTCGCCGTAGGAATGGCCGTCAATGTATTTGAGCGGGAGGATCTCAATTTTGTGAAAGGCCTCCCGGCGGATGTCATGGATAACATGGTATGCGATCCGGTTGTTGCTGACATTCATCAGCCACTGGGTGAATGCCGTGCAGAGCACAACGATCACAATCCGCTTTACAATGGCCAGAACCGGCGTAAAAGCTACAAGCCCCTCGGCGATAATATAGTCGATGGCATCGCCGGTCAGGATCGGCACATAGAGCGTTAAAGCAACCGTCACTGCGGCGCAGAGGATGGAGAGCGCAACAAACGGCCAGTAAGGCCGGATATAGCGAAGTACCTGCCGCAAAGTATCTCTGTTTTCGTTTTTCTGTCCCTGAGAATGATAACTGCGGGTGTGCTTCTGACCGGAGGTTTTCTGATTTTCCGTGCCGCGTCCAGAGGCGCCGTTTCCCTGATTCGACGGGGAGCCCGAAGGAGCGTTTTCCCTGGAAACTGCTGTCCTATCTGAAGTCTTCATGCTCTTGCCTCCCTTCCATCCTCTTTTTTAAACTGGGAATAATAAATTTCCTGGTAGACGCTGCAGCCTGCAAGCAGTTCCTCGTGTTTCCCGATGCCGGCTACCCGGCCGTCGTCCAGCACGACAATCTGGTCGGCGTGAAGGATGGATGCGGCCCGCTGCGATACGATAAATACGGTGAGGCGGTCGTCCATCTCGCGCAGGGCGCGGCGCAGCTTTGCGTCCGTCGCGTAATCCAGCGCGGAGGCGCTGTCGTCCAGAATAAGAATGTCCGGCCTGCGCACAAGCGCACGGGCAATCGTCAGGCGCTGCTTCTGCCCGCCCGAAAGATTTTTGCCGCCCTGCACAATTTTCGCGTCCAGGCCGCCTTCCTTTGTCTCGACAAACTCTCTGGCCTGTGCAGTGTCCAGCGCCGCGTACATTTCCTCGTCGGAGGCGTCGCCCCGGCCCCATTTCATATTATCGCGGATCGTTCCCGTAAACAGAACGGCTTTCTGCATAACCATGCCGATCCGGTCGCGCAGCGTTTCCATCGGGTAATCCTTAACATTTACGCCGTTCACAAGCACCTCGCCCTCAGTCGCGTCATAATAGCGGGGAATCAGGTTGATCACGGAACTCTTGCCGGAACCGGTGCCGCCGATAATCCCGACGGTCTCGCCCGGCTTTACCTTCAGATTCAGCCCGGACAGTGATTCTGCGCCGGCGCCGCGGTATGTCAGTCCGACGTTCCGGAATTCCACCGCGTATTCCGGTGTTCCGGCCGCAGCCCTTTTATCTGTATATGCCGCAGCATCGCCGTATACCATGCCCGGCTCGATCTCAAACACCTTTTCGATGCGCCCTGCGCACGCGAGGGCTTTGGTGATCGTTACAATCAGGTTGGCCAGCTTGACAAGCTCCACGAGAATCTGGGACATGTAATTGACGAGCGCTACAACAGCCCCCTGCGTAATAAGCCCGGCATCCACGCGCAATGCGCCGACCCAGATCAGCAGAGCAATGGCCAGATTTACGATAATGTAGGTGAGCGGATTCGTCAGGGCGGAAATCCGTCCAACGCGCATCTGGAGCCTGGTCAGCAGCGTATTGCTTTCCTCGAACTCCTCGATTTCCTGCGGCTCCTGAGCGAACGCACGGATTACGCGCACGCCGGTCAGGTTTTCGCGCGTTTTGCCGAGCACCCGATCCAGCCCCTTCTGAACCTTTTTAAACAGGGGCATGGTGAGCATCATAATGCCGAATACGACAACGGAGAGCAGCGGGATGGTAACGACAAAGATCAGCGCCGCCTTCACGTCGATGGTAAATGCCATAATCATTGCGCCGAATACGATGAACGGAGAGCGCATGAACAGACGCAGAACCATGTTGACGCCGGACTGCACCTGGTTGATATCGCTTGTCATGCGGGTAATCAGCGTGGAGGTTCCGAGTTCGTCGATCTCGGACCAGGTCAGGCTCTGTATATGGGAAAACAGCGCGTGCCGCAGCCTGGTCGAGCATCCGACTGCCGCCTTCGCGGCGAAATACTGCGCGGTCAGGGAGCAGGTCAGCCCGATGATGCCGAGCGCCACCATGATAAGACACATTTTGACGATGTACGGGCGATCTCCGTTCGCTATGCCCACGTCGATAATTTTTTTCATGACGAGCGGCACAAAAAGCTCAAAGAGAGCTTCCAGCATTTTAAACAGGGGTGCCAGAATGCTCTCTTTTTTGTAGTTTTTCAGAAAGCCAAGCAAATGTTTCATCCTTCCTATCCTCCCTGACCGTTTTTGCGGACCATTTTTTGAGGGAAACCGTAAAAGGGTTTCCCGTGCCGGATCTGCACCACGGAGCAGCTGATTCACCGGGAAGCAAGAATCCTTTTGCCACATTATTCTATCCGATTTCGGCAAAGTTTGCAAGATAAATTCGAAGCATGAACGGGCATATCGGCCTCTCCGCCCAGAATAATCCTCAGCGGTGATGCCGCGGAACGTCCGTTCTCAAAGGAATCCATATTGACGCCTTTCGGCAGAAGCGTACTTCCGCTGGAACCGAGAGGCTCCGTCCCACTGTGCCTGTACAGGCCGCTGTAGACCTGCTCACCCTCGCGGCATACGGTCAGCAGAACATTAAGACTGTATTTGCTTTCAAAAGCTGCGAGTACCAGGCGCGTTCCGTCAAATGCACATACGTTTTCCTGCAGAAAACGTTTATTTGAGTCCTGCGGGTTCTCCGGATTTACCGGAAAAACCCCGCTGCACCATTGCCGGTAACGGCCGTTTTCTTCCGCGGCAAAAGAAAAGCTGCCATCGTTCCAGATCATCAGAACACCGCCGTTCTCACGGGTTATGCGGCAAAACGGGGCCGCTGTCTGTTCTGCACCGGATACGCCGCGTTCAATTGGGAGCTGCTGCAGAAGAACCGGAGTTTCTCCGGCCAGGGAATAGAGGCAAAGCTTGTAATCCGTTCCTGACCGTCCAAGAAGATACAGGAGATTTTCCTCCTCGTTAAGCAGAAGCTGTTCAGCCAAAAGACCGTCCGGAAATCTGCACAGGCGCTGCACCTGTGTCAGATCAATATGAAGAAAATTGTCCTCCTGTGTAAAAGGAAAATAAAACAGCTCCTGCTCCTGCCCGGAAGCCGCATGATCCCCGCCCTCTCCGCACTCGGGACGGAAGCTGAAATACAGGCCGTTCTGTCCGAAGGCCGACTGATTTACTACAGAGATGGGTGCACTATTTGGGATAACCCGGATCTGCACGAAAACGATATGATCTGTCGGATTTTTTTCCAGAGTGATCTGCAGAAGAGCGTCTGCTGTCGGGATGCGGAAAAAATCGGTCAGATAATCGCAGGCTGTATTATAATCGCCCTCATAAACAATGGACGACATCCCTTCCAAATGAAAGGTCAGAGGCCAGAATTCATAGTAGTCTGCAAGCCGGACGGTTTCCGTGCGGGTTTCCCCCGCCTGTGTGCGGTCGGCCACGGCGCGCACCGCTTTTGGGAAAGCACAGATTTCCGCGTTCAGGGAGTCTGTATAGGAAACAAATTTCTGTGCGACACCGCTGTAGGAGCCGGAAGCTGTCTGATCGCCGGATTCGACGGTGCCGAAATCGCTGCTGAATTCATGATTGATGTACGCACTTTTTTCCGCACTCCGTTCCTGGGAGATCGGCCGGCGGGAGAAGGTAAATTTGCTTTCCGCACCTGATCCGCTGCCAATGGTATATGCGGTATCCCACATCATATACCGGTCCAGATGGGATGCAACCTCCAGTGTGATGCCCTCGGCAGCAGCGGAGTCGCCGGAAAGACATTCCTCCGTAATGGTGAGCTGTTCCTTTCCCCGGTTTACCCCTGCAATGGCAAAGGGCAGAGGGAGCAGCACTGCCGCGGCAAAAAGGAATACTGTAATCAGAGTTTTTTTCATAGTTACCTCCGTGTATATTGCAGGCTGGCCTGCATGAATAATTTCTGCCGCATCCGGAACGATGCTTCCGCGGCGGAGGCCGGAAGCAGGTTATTCAGCCATTTCGTTTTTCATCCTCCAGAGCCGTCAGCGTGTGCGCTACCCGATTCGGCTGGTAGCCGCAGGTTTCCTTTACAAAATCCAGCAGGGAGCGATTCTGCTCCTCCAGCACAAGCGTGCTGATATCGCCGACAATCTGTCCCTTTTTCAGCAGTACAGCACGGCTGACAAAATGTTCGACTTCTCCGATCAGATGAGTGGAGAGAAGAATGGTTTCCTCCGGCTCCAGAATTCCGAGCAGAACCTTGTAGAAATCTTCCCGGTTAAATATATCATTCCCTGCAAAGGGTTCGTCCATCAGAATGTAATCGGCGCCCTGGCACAGTGCCATAATTACCTCAAACTGATTTTTTTGCCCGATGGAAAAACTTTTCAGCGGCTTATTCACAGGAAGTTCAAAAAAGTTCATCAGCGCCTCAAATCTCTTTTCCCGGAAGCTTCCGAACTGCATCCGGTAAAATTCCCTGTGTGATTCGGGTGTCAGATTAGCGAAAAAGGAATGCTCGCAGGTCGCGAAGGAGAGCCTGGAAATATTTTTCCGGGAAATCGGCTCCCCGTCCAGCAGGATGCTTCCCTTATAGCTCTGAAATCCAAGGATGCTGCTAAGAAGCGTTGATTTGCCTGCGCCGTTTTCTCCGAACAGTCCGACGATCTCCCCCGGCCCAATGCTCAGATCAACATTCTGCAGCGCCCGTGTTCCTCCTATGCTGCTTCGGTAAATTTTTTCCAGCGCCCGTATTTCAAGCATATTGTTCCTCCGTTCCTGGTTTCCGTCCGGTTTGTCTGATACCCTGTCCGTTTAACCGGAATATATCGGACAGATAAAATTTCTGCGGCCTGCACTTTTTCCTTCAGCGGTGCTCTTTCCGCAGTGCTGCAGGAAGATTCCGCGGCCCTGTGCAGTTCTGGGCATGGAAGCTTCGGCGGGCTTTTCGGGAAGATACCGCAGCTTTGGCCGGAACTGTGCGGCGGGTTTTTATGGCAGGCACTCAGCTGGGATAACCAGCCGGTAGAACCCGTAATACAGCAGATATAAAATGGTGAGAAGGGCTGCAGACGTTCCTGCCAGCAGAACGGAACCTTGTGTGCAGCTTTTGAAAAGTATGCTGTGCCTGGGAAGACGACGCATTAGATAAATACTTTTTGTTGCATGATAGTAATAAAAATAATGCCATGGTATAGCAGTAAACAGAAGAAAGAGCAGGGGAATATAAAATACCCAGTGCCCCTGAACAAGCTGTGCAAAGGGGACGGCCTGAACGCCCGCTTTCAGTACGCGCCGGCCGAGAACCGTCTCGTATAATTTTTCTGCGGCAGCGAACAGATCCGTGAAAAACCGGAGGCTCAGTCCCGCGCCGATGCCCAGGAGCAGAAGCGCAGCGTTTTTTTCTTTTTCGTATTCGTAGCCCGGCGGGAAATACATCGCCATTGAAAAATGCTTTTTCAGCATCCGGAAAGTCACTCCTTTCTGATTCAGAGATTATCCGCAGTAAGCGCTCCTGCTTTCCGGATGCTGATGCCGATGCCGGCGGCGTACAGTGCACAGCAAGCCGTATCCGTGAGGGTCGCATTGATAGGGCTGTTAAAACAGAGTGTGGTTATCGACAGCAGAAGGGCAAAAAGTACATAGTTTTTTTGGCGTATGCCGAACGATGCTTCCGTGCCGAGGGCCATAAGCAGAAGAAAATTCCGCACCCATTTTAAAATATCCGCCATCGGCAGCAGGCAATGGAAAAACTCGGAGCAGCTGGCGGCCAGAAAGAGCTGCCACAATGAGGCGGATTCCGCGCCGGTTTTCCGGACAAAAACCTCTGTCATTGCAAACATCAGCCAGATCTGCAGCGCGAACAGCAATGCAAGGCAGAAAAAATTCCAGATCGTCTTCAGGAAAAAGAACTGTTTTTGCGAAAGCGGAATCCGCAGAAGTGTATTATGACTTTGATCCTCAAGGCGGCCTTCCGTCCAGGTTAGAATAAAATATACTGCACCGAGCGCTGCAAGAAAGATTGCCGGGATCTGCTTGCCGTCAATCAGAAACTGGAAAGTGCTGCGGTCCGGATGATTTTGCAGTCCGAAGAAAAACAGTGTGCCTTCTGCCGCAGCCATGATGGCGGCCGCAGCAAGGATTTTGGAAAAGCTGTATTTTGCCAGCAGGCCAATTAGAGACAGCGCCGGCCTGTAATTCCCCGGCCCCATCTGTCTCGCCTCACGGCATTTTTCTTCTGTTCTTGGTTTTTCCGTTGCTGCCATAGCCTTTTTCCTTTCTGCTGCCGGTATATTTTGCACTATGATTGCTTCCTGAATTACTTCCTGTTTTCCCAGGCGTTCTCCGCCAGCCGAAATGCCTCTTCCTTTGATATGCCCAGCTGCTGCATTGCGCTCACCCAGATTTCTGCTGCCTCGGTAAGCAGCTCCTGCCGAATGCGCTGCACGGTTTCCTCTGCTGCACAGGCGCAGCTTTTAGCGCCGGAGCGGGAAACAATGACACCCTCCTCCTCCAGCATGCGGTAAGCCTTCTGTATGGTGTTGGGATTTACCCCGAGCAGTGCGGAAAGCGCTCTGCGGGAAGGGATTTCCTCCTGGTTCCGGATTGTGCCGGCAGCAATGCCCTGTTTGATATGCCGGATGATCTGCAAATAGATGGGATACCCGTCCGCCAGTGTAAAATTATCAAATGCCGCCATATAATATGCTTTCCTCTGTATCTGTTTTTCATAAGAGAACCGCTGTGAAAAACATAAAAGGCGGGTCTCAAACTGTATTAATAAAATAATACGGTTTCTAACTGTATTATATAACTAATACGGTGTTTTGTCAAGCGGGAAAACGGCGGGCTGCCGCTTTACGCCGGGAACAGGAGAACAGAACTTCTGTTATATACCGGGGATTCTGCAAAGGATAAGCAGCCACAATATGGAACGATTGATTTTAGACATACAAATTTGAGCGATTGATTTTTAGTATACAAATTGTTATAATTGACATATCTTTAGAAAAAGGAAGTGAAAGGCATGCGTTTATCATTTAATCTGGAGTATTCCGGAAAATGCGGCAGTGTATTGAATTTCTACGCTTCTGCTTTCAGGCAGGCAGAGTTTTGTGCCAGAACCTTCCGGGAGCTGGAAACCGCGGAAGTGCTGGGGATAAACGGCTCCGGACTGGATATGATCTGGCAGTCCGAGCTGAAGCTTCCGTTCGGAAACAATGTTCTGTATCTGGAAATGGCGGATTCCATTCTGGCCGCCGTGCAGAATCGTCAGGATTTTGATCAGCCGTATTTTCATCCGGTCATCCGCATTTCGCATGACGATGAGGGCGAGGTACGCCGCCTGTTTGAACGGCTGTACGGAGAATCCGGCGGCTTTGATGGCCTGCAGAGCGGGGAGAGGGCGGATATGCACGGTATCCGGTGGCAATATCAGAAGGGCGCGCCCGGAATCGGTTACTGCCTGAGCTTTGACGGGTTCTGCAGAGATGTTGCTGCGTTTTATGAAAACGTTTTCGATATCCGGGCCGAAGAGATGATTAGGTACGGTGATTTGCCGCAGGGAAATAAGCTGCCTGCCGCAGGTGCAGATATGATTTTCAGCGCAGTACTGCCGTTTTCTTACGGAGGAGGCATAAGTGCGCTGAGATTAATGGACAGCGCGGAATCCGCAGCGGACGGAATCAACCGCTATGACCCGTCCGCCCTGCTGTTTTATCACGGACAGTACAATCCTCTGTTTACCGTGCGGGACAGCGACACAGCATTTTTAGCTGGAGCGTTTGAGCGGCTGAAAAACGGCGCGAAGCTGAACCGTCCGCTGCAGCCCGACGATGAGGGAGGTATGTTTGGAAGTCTGATTGACCGGTACGGTATCTGCTGGAATTTCCGTTCCGCTTCGGGGATGGAATAAGATTTCGGATAGATGAAGATTCGGATATAAATCGCGTACCGGAATATTCTGCCTTTTTGTGTAGAACGGGGTGTGCGTCCGTATATAAAAAGGGGGCGGCTGTATATCAGCCGTCCTCTGTCAATGCAGTTTCAAATTGCTCCAGAATAAGCTTTTGAATTTTTTCCCGCGTTTCAGCGTTGATCGGATGTGCAATATCGCGGTATTCTCCATCCGCGGTTTTTCTGCTCGGCATTGCGATGAAAAGTCCTTTCTCGCCCTCAATGATTTTAATGTCATGCACTGCAAATTCATCATCAATGGTAATAGAAACGATTGCTTTCATTTTTCCTTCCTTGCTCACCTTACGTACACGCACATCGGTAATCCGCATGATATCGTATCCCCCTTTTCATACGCCGGCCGATAAGGCCGGACCGCTGTTCAGCAATACAGGGCATGACCTGTAAATCGCCATGCCCTGTCTGCCTTAAAACCCGTATCTCTCATTCTTCTCAACTACGATTTTTATCTCGCCGTTCTCCCCGATATGGGTCGAATTGGCTCGGATCGTGTCACGGCTCTCTACAATACAATTTTCAATATAAGTATTATCGCCGATATGAACATCGTTCAGGATGATAGAATTCTTAATGGTGCAGTTGTTGCCCACGTATACCTTTTTAAACAGCAGCGAGTTTTCCACCACGCCGTTGATAATGCAGCCGCTTGAAATCAGACTGTTTCTGACCGCCGAGCCCGGATTGTATTTCGCCGGAGGCAGGTCGTCAATTTTCGAGTATACGTCCGGATACTGCCGGAAGAAGAAGTCCCGGATATCCTTTTTCAGGAAGTCCATATTGGTTTTGAAATATGCTTCCACGCTCGAGATGTTGTTCCAGTAGGAATCCATCTCGTAGGAGAAAATGCGCTTGACCGACATATAACGGACGAGGATATCTCTCACGAAATCGAAGCGTTCCTCCTCCATCGACTTTTCGATCAGCTCGATCAGGTGCCTTCTGCGGATAACGTAGATGCCGGTGGAAACCAGCCGGGACGAAACAACGAAAGGCTTCTCCTGGAATTCGGTGATTCTTCCCTCCTCATCCGTCTGCACCAGGCCGAACCGCGTGCAGTCCTCCTCGTCCGCCATCCGTTTTGTCACAACGGTGATATCGGCCTTTTTGTCGATGTGATACTCGAGAACCTTATTGAAATCGAGCTTGTAAACGCCGTCGCCGGAAGCAATGACAACATAAGGCTCATGACTGTTTCTAAGGAAGGTAAGGTTCTGGGCAATCGCATCTGCAGTGCCGCGGTACCAGAAGCCGTTGTCCGCCGTGATGGTAGGAGTAAATACGAACAGGCCGCCCTGCTTTCTTCCGAAATCCCACCATTTCGACGAGCTCAGATGCTCGTTCAGGGATCGGGAATTGTACTGTGTGAGCACAGCCACCTTCTGCACATGCGAATTCGACATGTTGCTCAGCGCAAAGTCGATTCCGCGGAAACTTCCCGCAACAGGCATTGCCGCGATTGCCCGCTTGTTGGACAATTCACGCATACGGTTGCTGTTGCCGCCGGCTAAAATAATTCCTATTGCTCTCATCTCAAGTCACCTGCCTTAATAATACTTTCCCCGCTCTTCAGCTGGCCGCTCGGGTAGTCGTCCAGCGTTGTGCCGCCGGAAATTGCGGTATTCTTTCCGATCCGGACATTGTTCGGGATCACGGAGCCTTCCCCGATCGTCACAAGCCCGTCCGTATAAATTTTCGGGAATTTGACGTTTGTCGCTTCCTCGCCCACGCCGAGCTCGCTGTCAAAGCCGATCACGCAGTTTTCTGCGATAATCGCTTTGTTCACCTTGGTATTGTCGCCGATTTCCGTGTTTTTCATAATGATGGAATCGTGGACTTCTGCGTTTTTGCCGATCGTTACGCCGGCTCCGATAACGGAATTGTAAACCCTGCCGTAAATTTCAGTACCTTCACCGATAATGCAGCGCTCTACCACTGCATCCGCAGCTATGTACTGCGGCGGGGTAACATCGTTTTTGGTGTAGATCTTCCAGAATTCCTCGTAAAGATTGAATTCCGGTACGATGTCAATCAGCTCCATATTGGATTCCCAGTACGACGTGAGCGTTCCGACATCCTTCCAGTAGCCGTTGAATTCGTATGCGAATACGCGGTCGCCCCTCTCGTGGCAGTATGGAATGATATGCTTGCCGAAATCGCAGCCCGGCTGCTCGGAAAGATCAATCAGCGCCTGGCGGAGCACCTTCCAGTTAAAAATATAAATACCCATCGAAGCCAGATTGCTTCTCGGCTTCGGCGGCTTTTCCTCAAATTCGAGAATACGGCGCTTGTCGTCCGTAATCACGACGCCGAAACGGCTGGCCTCCTCCATCGGGACCGGGATAGTGGCGAGTGTGATATCCGCATTGTTGGACTTGTGGAAATCGAGCATCACCTCATAATCCATTTTATAGATATGGTCGCCGCCGAGGATAAGCACATATTCCGGATTGTAATACTCCATATACTTCAGATTCTGGAAAATTGCATTTGCCGTGCCGGAATACCATTCTGCATTTGTGCTTTTTTCGTAAGGCGGGAGAATGGAAACACCGCCGATGTTGCGATCCAGATCCCACGGAATACCGATGCCGATATGTGTATTCAGCCGGAGCGGCTGGTACTGGGTGAGCACGCCTACCGTATCCACCCCGGAATTGATGCAGTTGCTGAGTGGAAAATCGATGATTCTGTACTTTCCGCCGAAGGATACGGCGGGTTTCGCTATGCTGGAGGTCAGCACGCCCAAACGGGAACCCTGCCCACCTGCCAGAAGCATTGCAATCATTTCTTTTTTAATCACACTATCACCTCTTGTTGTAGTTTATTAATCTTTAACATCCTCCCTCCGCATTCTGCGTGCAGCTCATGCGTCCCGTGCTCGCCGGCGGCCATGCGGACAGCCGGCAAACGCATGCTGAAAGTGACATAATCCGACTAAATTTCGGACGGGCTGGATGCCTATCTCTATTATATCACATTTTTTCGAAAAAGGAAGTGAAATTGACTAAAAATTTTCAGATTTATCGACTTTTTTTGTAAATATTTCATCATTGATTACCAAGTCGAACAACAGTTCACTTCAGTGCTTTGTAAAATGAGATTGTTTTTTTACAAAAACCCGTTATAATAAAGATTAGAGAGTCTTTTTTACGCATATAATGATACTCTCCGACAGCCTGCGAACGGACGCGGCTGAAAGGAAGAGTTATAATATGACAGGACAAAAACAAAATAAATAAGAATGGAGATTAGTGTTATGGATAATAGTGAATATCAGATTGACTTTACCAAGCCGGTTTCTGCTCATTTTATAGGCATCGGAGGGAGCAGCATGAGCGGACTGGCCGAGCTGCTACATAAAAGAGGATTTCGGGTAAGCGGCTCCGAGAAAAATCCGGGCGACAGCTGCCGGAGGCTGGAAGAGCTGGGGATTGCGGTAAGGTGCGGCCATCACGCATCCAATATCACGGAGGATATCGGGTTTGTTGTCTATACTGCAGCCGTGAGCGGGGATAATCCGGAGCTTGCAGCTGCACGGGCGGCGGGGATTCCGACGCTCACCCGGGCCGAATTTCTCGGGCAGCTGATGGGGCAGTACAAGGATGCCATCAGTGTTGCAGGTACGCACGGGAAAACAACAACCGCCTCAATGCTGTCTGCAATTCTGCTGGAGGCCGGCATGGACCCGACCATATCGGTCGGTGCGGTGCTTGAGTCTGTTCACAGCAATTCCCGCACCGGGCATTCTGAACATTTTGTCGTAGAGTCCTGTGAGTATAGAAACAGTTTTCTGAGTTTTCGGCCCGCGCATGAAATAATATTAAATATAGAAGCGGAGCATCTGGATTTCTTCCGGGATATCGACGATATCCGACATTCATTCCGGCTTTTTATGGAAAAGCTCAAGGAGGGCAGCCATCTTGTAATTCAGGGTGATATCGCCGGTCTTGCCGTGCTGACGGAAGGGCTGAAAGCGGACATTGCGACCTACGGGATTGCGGCGCAGGGGAAGACATACGACTACAGTGCGGAAAATATTTCCTGGGACGGGCAGGGCTGCGGCAGCTATGATCTTATGCACGGCAAAACAGCGCTTGCTCATGTTTCGCTGGGTGTGGTCGGACGGCATAATGTCCTGAATTCGGTAGCCGCTGCCGCGATGGCGGATCTGCTCGGCGTGCCGCTTACGGATATTTCAAATGCGCTCCGCAGCTTTGGAGGCGCCAGCAAGCGTTTTGAGAAAAAGGGAGAATTCGGAGGAGTGACTGTGATTGACGATTATGCACATCATCCGACGGAGATACGCGCCACGCTGGACGCTGCAGCAAATTATCCTCATAAACAGATCTGGTGCGTTTTTCAGCCTCACACTTTTTCGCGCACCAAAAAGCTGCTCGACGATTTTGCAGAGGCGCTTACCATGGCGGATCATGTCGTGCTTGCGGATATCTATCCTTCCCGCGAGGAGGATCCTGGCGATATCTCATCCCGTGATCTTTTGTTGAAACTGGAAAAATATGGTAAAGATGTTCACTATTTCCCGAGCTTTGGCGAAATTGAAAATTTTTTGTTATTAAATTGTGCCAACGGGGATCTGTTGATAACTATGGGCGCCGGAGATATAGTAAAAGTGGGAGAAGAGCTTTTAAAGAGATAGTTATCCACATTATCCACAACCTTATCAACGTTTTTACGAAGAATGGGGTTGTGGATTTTTTTTGCCTTTGATATTATTCTACAAAAGTAGATCAATATTTCTCAAAGGCGCAGTTTTCGCGGCTTTTCGACGATTTATGCTTACTATACTTATAGAATTCCGATGCTTTTCCACATTATCCACATTATCCACGATTTTGTGCACAACCGGAGCTGGACAAATCCGCCTATTTTCTTTCTGTAGAACCTGTGCTATACTCAAGGCGTAATTTTTATGAAAGCGGACCTTTGGTCCGCTCCCCAAGCTGCAGAAAGAGGGAACCGAGTATGTCCAGACTGACGCTGAGCAGCGCCCCCAAAACAGAATATACCGCAATTTCCAATCTGTTTATCGACCGCTATATGCCGCGGGCAAACGGAACTTATGTCAAGGTTTATCTTTATCTGCTCCGCCTGCTGGGCTGCGCCCGCACCGGCAGTACCCTTGCCGCGGTGGCCGATTTTCTGGATGAAACCGAGAAGGATATCGAGCGCGCCCTGAAATACTGGGAGACGCAGAGGCTGATGCGGATTGACAGGGACGGCAGCGGCGCGGTCGCAGGCGTAGTTTTTCTGGAACCGCCGGCCCCGGAGGCGGATGCGGACGAAGGCTTCCGACGCTGGCCGTCAGGTTCTTCGGATTTCGGAGCAGATCCGGCAGCCGCAGGCAGGCCGGAGGATAAAAGGCCCGGATACCGGCCGTCAGACTCTCCGGATTTTGGAACAGGGCCGGCGGCCGCAGGCAGGCCGGAGGATATAAGAACCGGATACCAGCCGTCAGACTCTCCGGATTTCGGAGCAGGGCCGGCGGCTGTTCCGGGCAGGCCAGAGGGTGACGGCCCGGAGTGCCGGCTGTCTGACGAACCGGGTGCGGAAGCAGGTCTGTCCGCCCGCGGGGCAGGGAACGGGAGCTCCGTCCGGCAGACGGGTTCTTCCGATACCGGGCCGGCGGCTGTTCCGGAAGATTCCCGCGAGCGCTCCTGCATTACAGCGAAGCGCAGACTTCCGGAAAAACCCGATTATTCCGAGGCGCAGATCGAGGTGCTCACATCTCTGGATGAGGTGAAGAAAATGCTTACTCAGCTGCAGAGGGTGACGGCCCGCCTGCTCCGGGGAAGCGATCTCAACTTTGTATTATACTTGTACGAAACTGTCGGGTTTCCGGCCGATCTGATTGTTTATCTCTATGAATACTGCGCTTCCAGAAACAAGACCGGGATATCCTACATAGAATCTGTTGCGATCGCCTGGGCAGAAAACGGCATAGATACCGTGGAGAAGGCAAAGGCAGAATCGGCGGTTTACAGCAGCTGCTACAGTACAATCAACCGTGCCTTCGGCCTGAACCGGTCGCCCGGCGGCATTGAACTGCAGTATATTCATCGCTGGACAGGGGCTTATGGTTTTGATGCTTCCATCATTGAAGAGGCCTGCAACCGGACAATGCTTGCCGTGGCAAAACCGGATTTCAAGTATGCGGAACGGATTCTGGAGCGCTGGCATACCGCAGGGGTACATAAAAAAGAGGATATTGCCGTTCTGGATGCTGAATTTGCGAGACAGAATACCCGCAGGGAAGCAGAGCGGCAGGAGAATGACAGGGCCGGTACAGCTGCTGCGGGCAACCGCTTTAACGCGTTTCCTCAGCGGAAGTACAGTGCCTCCGATTATTCCGAGATGGAAAAGCAGCTTTTGGGCAGCAAGTAGCAAGTAAAAGGAGTGCGTTATGCCGCTGAAAAATTACCAGTATAATTCCATACTTCGCCGGTACGATGCGCGCCGTCTGGAGAGCCACCGCCGTCTGGAGGAACGCCGCCGGCTTCTCTATGAGCAGCTGCCGGAGCTGTCCGAGATTGACAGTGAGATTTCCCGCGGCTCCGTGGAATGTGCAAAGCGTTCCCTGCGGGGGGAGGCCGGGGCGCTTGAGGGCCTTCGGGCAAGAAACGAGGAGCTGTCGGCGAGGAAGGATGCCATTCTGCGCGAGCACGGTTATCCTGCCGATTATCTGGAGCCGGAGTATCACTGCCCTGACTGCCGGGACACCGGCTATATGGACGGCGGGAAATGCCATTGTTTCCGTCAGGCGGTTGTGGATGTGCTCTATGCCCAGTCCAATGTGCGCCGCGCCGTCGAGGAGGAAAATTTTAATACCTTTTCCTACCGGTTTTATTCGGACAGCTATACGGACGAGACAACACACCAGACGCCTCTTGCAAATATTCAGCGGGTGGTGGCATCCGCGAAGGAATTTGTGGCGAATTTTGACACTCTTCATGAGAATCTTCTTATTTATGGAAATACTGGTGTGGGGAAGACCTTTTTGTCGAACTGCATTGCCGGAGAGCTGCTCGCATCGGGGCATACGGTAATTTATCTGACGGCATTTCAGCTGTTTGATATTCTGGAGCATTACAAGTTTGACCGTTCGTCCTCAAACAGCGATCAGAGCTATGAGGAGACAGCGGATCGGTTTTCCTATATCCTGGACTGCGATCTGCTGATTATCGACGACCTCGGCACGGAGCTGACGAACGCATTTATTTCGTCGCAGCTCTATCTGTGCATCAATGAGCGGCTGCTGGGGCAGAAATCCACTATTATTTCCACCAACCTGTCGTTTGAGCAGCTGAAAAATACTTACAGTGAACGGATATTTTCCCGTATAACCAGCAGCTATACTTTTCTGAAAATTATAGGCGGCGACATCCGCATCCAGAAAAAACTTTCGCCGCCGGTCTCATAGCTGCGGAGGGTGCAACGGGCATCCGAAAAATAGAAATTTACCTCTTGACGGTTCTGCTCTTCGATAGTATGATAGCACCGTCAAAGGGATAAATGGAAATACAGCTCACCCATCATTCATTCTGGAGGATAACAAAATGCCGCACGAAAAGTATTTGGAAACCATCCCCGTAGGTACGCTTGGCATCATCGCCCTGGAAAGCTCACGCGAGATCGGTCAGAAGGTCAACGATTACATTGTAAGATGGAGAAGGGAGCGTGAGCACACACACGCATCCACCATCGCCTTTTCCGGTTACGAGAGGGATAATTATCTGATAAAGACCGAGTGTCCGCGGTTCGGAACCGGCGAGGCGAAATGCTGCGTCAAGGAAACTGTGCGGGGCGACGATCTCTACCTTCTGGTGGATATCTGCAATTACAGCCTGACCTATACGGTATGCGGACAGACGAACCACATGTCCCCGGATGATCATTTTCAGGATCTGAAACGGGTGATTGCTGCGCTGAACGGCAAAGCCCGCCGAATCACCGTGATAATGCCGTTCCTGTATGAAAGCCGCCAGCACAAGAGAAGCGCCCGGGAATCGCTGGACTGCGCGATTGCCCTTCAGGAGCTGGTAAACATGGGGGTGGAGAGCATTATTACCTTCGATGCCCATGATCCGCGCGTGCAGAACGCGATTCCGCTCAAGAGCTTTGAGACAATCCAGCCGACCTATCAGTTTATTAAGGCGCTGCTGAACAGCGTGCCGGATCTGACGATTGATGCGGATCACATGATGGTAATCAGCCCGGATGAGGGCGCGATGGGCAGAGCCGTGTACTTTGCCACCGTACTGGGGCTGGATATGGGCATGTTTTATAAACGCAGAGATTATTCCCGCATTGAAAACGGGCGTAATCCGATTATTGCCCATGAGTTTCTCGGCAAGGATGTGGAAGGAAAGGATGTCATAATTCTTGATGATATGATTTCCTCCGGCGAGAGCATGATTGATGTGGCCACGGAGCTGAAGAGACGTAAGGCGAAGCGAATCTTTCTGTGTTCAACCTTCGGACTGTTCACCAACGGCCTTGAAAGGTTTGATGAAGCGAACAGAGAAGGCCTGATCGACCGCATTATCACGACAAACCTGATTTATCAGCCGGACGAGCTGCTGGCAAGGCCGTATTATGTCAGTGCGGATATGAGCAAATACATTGCTCTTCTGATTGACGCCCTGAATCATGATGCTTCCATCAGTGAATTTTTAAGCCCGACAAAGCGGGTTCAGAAATTTGTCGAAAGCTATAAGGAAAATCAGAAAAACCGGGGTCTGTAAGATAGGGATGCAAAAAGAGAAAGGCTGCTGTGAAATGGCCGTTGGTATATAAAACGGCATTCCAGTCAATGATGCTGTATATGCATTAATAAAAGGGCACGGCACTTTGCAGCAGCCTTCTCCCTGATCTGTGCTTATGGCTGATTTTCATTTCTGTTTGAGTGTCTGTTTAAATTTCTTTTCCTCTCAATTTTTTATTTAATTTCCGGTTTCCTCCGCATCCGCCTCGTCTTCCGGCTCTTCTGGCTCCTCTGCCTCCTTCGGCGGCCGCATATCCGTATACATCGGGAATTCTTTTGCGGGAAGACCGTCATGCAGACGGTTCATAAAGCTCTGCCAGATTCGGCCCGGATAGCTGTTTCCCTTCAGATCTTCCATTGCCTCCGGCATATCACAGCCGACCCAGACAGCGGTTGTGTAATAGGCCGTATAGCCGGCAAACCAGCCGTCCTTCTGGTCATTCGTCGTACCGGTTTTTCCTGCAGCAATCTGTCCTTCCACCGGGAGCTTTCTTCCCGTTCCGGTTTTCATAACCTCCTGCAGGCAGAAGGTCATCATCCTGGCCGCGTTTGCGGAATAAATTTTTTTAGATTTGATTGCGCTGTCCACGAGTACCCTGCCTTCGGCATCCGTTATCTTTACAATGCAGGTTGGCTCTCTGTAAATTCCATTATTTTCCAGTGCAGCATAGCCGGAGGCCAGCTCTACCGCGCTGACGCCGTAGGTCAGGCCGCCGAGAGCGGCTGCGGGTACGCAGTCGCGCGCTACAATTTTACGGAAATCCATATTCCGCAGATACGAAAGTCCGACCTCGGGAGTCAGCTCCTCAAAGAGCTTCCACGCCACTGTATTTTTCGATACCGAAATTGCGTATGTGACCGGGATTTCGCCGGAATAGACCTCGCCGGAGTTGCGGGGCCCGCCCTCAAACTTTTCGTCCGTTACCGTATCATCGGGGTACATGCCCCTCTCGAACATCGGCGTATAGACGATCAGCGGCTTTATGGCACTGCCCGGCTGACGAAAGCTCTGATATGCACGGTTCAGCGTATATCCTGACATATCCTGGCTGCGTCCCCCCACGATGGCTGTTATGCGCCCGCTTTCGTTGTCGATGCAGGCGGCGGAAGCCTGGAGCTTGAACACACCTTCTTCGCTGGTTTCGGCAAAGACGGACAGCTCGTCGTCAATCGCCTGCTGCAGCCATTCCTGCTTTTCCAGGTCGATTGAGGTATAGATCCGGTAGCCGCCGGTGAACAGCGTTTTCTGAAGACGGTAATATGCCTCATTGTAGATCGCATTATAATTTTCTCTGTCGGCTTCGTCGGAAAACTGATTTCGGAATACCATGCCTTCCTGCTCCATCAGCGCCCTTACGGCACAATGCCAGGTATAGCTTTCCACATAATTCTGACGTTCCATCCGGCTCAGATTGAGCGTGATTTCCTCCGCCGCAGCCGCCTCGTATTCGCCCTGCGTAATTGCGCCCTCGTCGCGCATCTGCAGCAGCACCTTGTCGCGCCGCATCAGTGTATATTCAAAGTTTGCAATCGGATCGTAATCGGTCGGATTGTTCGGGATGGCACATACAAACGCAATCTGCGAGAGACTCAGTTCCTGGGCGCTTTTTCCGAAATAACCGAAGCTGGCGGCCTGAAGCCCGTAATGACCGTTGGCAAAGTAGATGTTGTTCAGATAAAATTCCATAATCTGATTTTTGCTGTATTTGCGCTCCAGCGCCATGGCCGTGAAGATTTCGGTGATCTTTCTTTCCCAGGTGACTTCATTGCTTAAGAATACGGTTCTGGCGAGCTGCTGTGTTATCGTACTGCCGCCCTGATGAATTTCTCCTTTATTTTTTATCAGAACAATCGCCGCCCGGATGTTGGCAAAAAGATCAAATCCGTCATGTGCAAAGAACCGCCGATCCTCGGTGCAGACCATGGCCTGAATTGCCTGGAGCGGGATATCCTCGAAAGAGAGGTAGTAAACATCCTTTTCTCCCTTAAGCTTGGAAATCAGCGTGCCGTCCGCCGCGTATACAAGACTTGTTTCGTTTGCGCGGAAGGTTTCCGCCGACGAGCTCTGTACCAGAGCGTTTGCTCTCGACTGAAAGGAGAGCAGAAGCCTTCCGTATTTTGAGTAGAACCATACGCCGCCCGAAATCAGCGCAATCAGAAGCAGAAGAAAGGAAATCTGCAGGGTGCGGCGGACGGCGCGGCCGAGCCCGCGGGCAACTCTGCCTGCCGTGCTGCGTTTTCCCGGTTTGGAACGATTTTGCCTGCTCAACGAAACGGCCTCCTCCCTGCTTTATGAAAGACAAGGGGCTATCCTTTGTGCGGATAGCCCCTTATTTTACGGCTGTCATGTATCAGGCAGCCTTTTGCGGCAGAATAAATTTAGTACGGCATCGCACCCTGAATCAAATCAGAGATAAACGGAAAATCCTGTATCAGTTTCTGAAGATCCTTTGACAGCTTATCCTGGTTCAGGCCTGCCGACCAGGTATTGAGATCAACAGAACCGGACGGTGTATCATAATCCTTGAAGGAACGGCCGCTCGTTTCCAGCGTAAGGGTGCCGATCTCCATACCTGCCATGGATACGGTTGCTGTAACCTTCATTTCGCGGTACCCGATTTCAAACGTTCCGGAAACCTTTGTTCCCAGGGAGACAATGCTGAATTCGATCGTATAATCATCATTTTTCGCGTCGATTGAAGCGGTGATGGTAGCCCCCTCGATTTCAGCGGAAAGATCCACATGATCCTTCGAGTAATTGTCATAATTTAAAGTATAATTGCCGTCATCCGTGCAGAGAACGATCTGCCCTTTCTTTTCCGACTCCTTAACCGAGTAGAGAAGAACCTGCTCATTCTGATCCTCATCAATTACATAGAAACGGAAGCCTTTCTTCGCGGAGATAAGCACGATGGAACTGGTATCGTTCCCTGCCTTTGCATCCAGCTTCCATGCAAATTCGTCGCTGTCGTTCTGGAAATAGCTGACCGTCATTTCATCAAGATCGGCCATGTCTATGTTGGTATCCGTAATTTCGAGCGCCGGGTATTTTTTGAGTTCCTCGACCAGCTGGGTCAGAACCTTCTGGATATCCTCGACCTTTGCTTTGGTAACATACTTGTCGGCTTTGATTTTATAATCGCCCTCTCCGATGTTGATTTTTTTCACAGTCTCCTGATACTCAAAGCAGTCGATGAAATCGTTCGAAAAATCGGTCCAGAGCTGAATCATATCATCCGTGGTCGGCATGCCTTCCGCAGCCTCGGACATCAGGCCCGACAGATCGCCGGAGGTCATCCCAAGGGCATCCTGAATCGAGATTCCTGCGTAATTCTTGGAATAATCCGGAAGATTGAAATAAGCATTCTGGCTGTCCGTAATCAGATCCATGCTGAGAACGTTCTTTTCGTTCATTTTCAGCTTGCCGGTCATGCGCATTTCCATGGAGTTCTTCATATCCATGTACAGAAGCAGGCCGATTTTATCCAGTCCTTCCAGATCGGCAGATTTCTGTATTTCCTTGCCCAGCTCTACGTTAAGCTCCATGTCCACGCCGGACTGCATTCCAGCGCCGGTATTATCCTTGGCTTTCCGGAGCGCATCTGTAATTTTGCCGGCAAAATCCTTAAACTGGGAAGCCACCATTGTCTCCGCTTTGGCGTTTGCGGAAGCGTTGGCTTCATCATTCGATTCCTTGTCTCCGCATCCTGCCATCGAGCTGCACACAAGCACAAGGCAGAGCAGAAGACTCCAAAGTCTTTTTTTCATAAATCCCTCCAATCTCAAACTAGGAAACCACAGCCCCTTACGTCTGCTGTATATCCTATATTATACACCTTTCTCTTTTCTTGTCAATAAATCCTACTGTTGAGTTTCTGCTGTTTACGAAAACAGCCCCTGAGTTTTTGTCTGATTTTACCATAAGTGCTTTTTTTAATATCATTTTTTAGTAATATGATTTTTTCTCAATATGCGGTTTCTTTCCTCTGTCTTTTTTCCTCTGCCTTTTTTCCGTCGTCCTGTTTGCATTTGCCCTTATGTCTCTTTGTTTTTATCTGTCTTTTATCCTGCTTTCCGCCGCTCCGCCTTTCTCTTTGTCCTTTTTGCTTTTCTGCTTGCTCCCAACGTGGTTTTACGATTTAGTACGGCAGTCTTGATAATATACCTCCTTCAGAAACAGCGCTTCTCCTGGAAGAAGCATGCCCGCCTCGCTCCGCCGCGCATCCGTTCCGAAAAGCTTCGCAATGCTTACCACAGAGCGTTTTCCCGTGCCGACCTCGTACAGAGTTCCGGCAAGAATACGAACTGCGTGGTAAAGAAAGCCGTCTCCCGTTACTGTGATACAAAGCAGCGGCACACGGCACGGGCCGGCCGTTATCCGGTCAATGCTAAGCTCCGTAATTGTCCGGATCGTGCTTCGGCAGCCTTTCGCTGTTTCTGAAAGAGAGGTAAAAGCCCGGAAATCGTGAGTTCCGGTCATAAAAGCCGCCGCGCTGCGCATTGCATTGACATCCAGAGCGCCGCCCGCAGGAAAGGCGCAGGCTCTTGTGAAAACATGGGGGCGTTCCCGCTCGTCCATCAGATAAAGATAAGTTTTTCCGATAGCGTCAAAACGGCTGTGAAAGCGTTCCGGTACAATCCGCACGGCGCGGACTGCGGCAGCGTTTTTTTCGCTTTCGCTGAGCGCTGCCTGAAGCGCCCGGTTCAGTGCCCCGCACAGAGCCTGTTCCTGTGCCGCGGAATGAAACTGCACCGGTACCCTGCTCCGGCATTGTCCCTTTGCAGCCGGGTATGGCTGCTCTGAAGCATTTTGTATTTCCGGTACGGCTCCCTGCAGGGCAGGTTTCCCATCTTGTATATGAAAATTGAGCACCTGGCCGAGCGCGCTGACCCCGGCGTCCGTGCGCCCCGCGGCGGTTACCTTTACTGACTGTCCGAAGTAATCCGAAAGCACCAGTTCGAAAATATCCTGCAGAGCCCGTTTCCCGCCGGTATTTTTATTTTTCTGCCATCCCGCAAACCTGCTGCCGTCGTAGGCTGCTGTCATGCAAATATTCATACGCGTCTCCCTTATTTTATCCAGAATTTTCTTGCCAATACAGTATAGCATGCCTGACGGGAAATCGGAAAAGAAAAACGCTGCAATTTCCTGACGGCAGCGGCATGACGGCAGGAAATCAGCTGAGGATTCGTCAAAATACAGCAGGAGCAAGCAGAAAAACCGCAGAAAACCGGACACAGTGTCCAAAGAGCTTATTGACGCTCGTGATGTTATCTGATATGGTATAAAGCATCGGACATGATACCGGCGCCCTTTTGCAGCCGGGCTTTTCCGGCCGTTGCGGTGAGAATGTTCCCGCCAAATGCGCGCCTGCTTTGACACGGAGGTTGTCATGAAGATAAAAAAACCGAACAAAAAAGCACTTCTGCATTTTCTGCAGAAGCCGGTGGCTGAAATTTTTCTGATCGCCGCGGTTCTGAACCTGATTGTTGACGGCTTTTCCAGGGAATCTGTTTTCCGTGCGCTGGGAGCCCTGTTTACTCATCCGGTTGTTTTTGCGTATAATGTACTGATTATTGCGGTTACGCTTGCACCGGCGCTCTTTTTTGCACGGAGATTTTTTGTATTGACTATTATTTCGCTGCTGTGGGTAATTGTCGGCGTTACCGACTTTATCCTGCTGCAGTTCCGCACGACGCCGTTTACCTTTGTGGATATCACGATGATCCAGTCCGCCATCAATATCTGGAACCACTATCTTTCCGCGTGGCAGCTGGCGATGATCGGTATTCTGCTCCTGCTCGCCGTAATCGGCTGCGCTGTCCTGTTCCGCAAAATGAAAAAGCAGATAAAGCTGCCGTTTATGAAGGCCGCCGCCTTTTTTGTTATTATTCTGGCCAGCGGCATTGTCGCCACGGAGGGACTTGTCCGGTTTTCGGTGATCTCCGAGAACTTCGGCAATCTGGCGGATGCCTATCACAATTACGGGCTGCCGTACTGCTTTGTGAGCAGCGTGCTCAATACCGGAATTCCGAAACCGAAAAAGTATTCGGATGAATATGTTTACCATATTATCGAGGCGATCGAAAACGGGACGCTTGTAAACGCGGCTGATCTGGAGAATAATCCGAAGCCGGGAACGGATAAGGAGGATATGCCGGGAAGCAGCGGAAGCACGCCCGGAATAAACGGTACGGGGCAGGATAATGTGTCCGGAACCGGCGGGGACAGCTCATCCGGAACGCCGGGAGAGGGCGACGGGCCGGGAACCGGCGGCAGCCATGCATCGGGGGCAGCCGGGGAGAATGACAGACCGGGAACCAGCGGGAGCAGCGCATCCGGAACAACTGGTACCGGGGACAGCAACAAGCCGGGAACCAGTGGGAGCACAGCAGGGACACCGGGAACCGACGGCCCGGCTGATCCGGATCGGGAGCTTCCCGGGACGCCGAATATTATTTTCCTTCAGCTGGAGTCGTTTTTTGATCCGACAACCATCCTCGGCAGCAGCTTCACCGAGGATCCGCTTCCAAATTTTCACAGGCTGATGGCGGAATTTACATCCGGCAGGCTGAGCGTTCCGAGCGTCGGCGCGGGTACGGCAAATACGGAGTTTGAGGTAATCACCGGAATGAACCTGGATTTCTTCGGACCCGGCGAATATCCCTACAAGACCATTCTCAAGGAAACCACCTGCGAAAGCGTGGGTTATGTACTGAAACCGCTCGGCTACAGCACCCACGCGATCCACAATAATGACGGAACCTTTTACGAGCGCCATAAGGTGTTTCCGAATCTCGGATTTGACACTTTTACGTCCATTGAATATATGAATCATGTGGAGCGTACCCCGCTCAACTGGGCAAAGGACAACGTGCTGGTCGGCGAGATAGCAAAGGCGCTGAAATCAACGGAAAATCCGGATTTAGTCTATGCCATTTCCGTGCAGGGCCACGGAAGCTATCCGACCGGTCCTGTGTTATCCGAGCCGGCTATTGATCTGACTCTGCCGGAGGGATATTCGGAGGAAACCTATTATCAGCTGCTTTATTATACCAGTCAGATTCATGAGATGGATGTTTTTGTGGCGGATCTGATCGCAAGGCTGGAGAGCATCGGAGAGGACACGATTCTTGTTATGTACGGCGATCATCTTCCGGGTCTGAAGCTTGCCCCGGAACAGCTCCTGGATGGAAATCTTTTCCAGACACCGTATGTTGTTTGGAGCAATTTTGAGCTTGAGCCGGAGCGCCGGGATCTGGAGGCATATCAGCTGTATTCCTATGTTCTTGATCGGTTAGGCATCCGCGGCGGTGTGATTAACGGGTTTCATCAGACGCAGATGACTTCCGATCTTTATCTGGAGGAACTGGAAATTCTGGAGTACGATATGCTCTACGGCGATCAGAATGCTTATCACGGCGAGAATCCGTACCTGCCGGCAGAGATGCGGATGGGAATTGATCCGATTGTTCTACGGTCGATTCGGGCGTTTGCCGACAGCAACGCCCCGAAGGGAAATGAAAAAACTTACACGGTATTTCTGACCGGTGAGGGCTTTACGCCGTACAGCGTCGTCCGGGCGGACGGGGAGGAGATGCCAACCATGTACGTCAGCGACACCATCCTCTCCGCTATTATGCCGCTGCCGGCGATCGACGCCAATATTGCCGTGGCTCAGCAGGGGACGGACGATCAGGTTCTGAGCAGCACCGAGCCGCTTGTGATCACCGAGAAAATCCTTTCGGAGATTTTCCCTAAGGACAATCCGGAGCTGGATGGTGAGGACTGACGCCGCTGCCCCCTGCGGGGAGCAGTCGGGGGCGGTATGTTCAGCTGAGGATGAAAATGCATGCCGCAGTCCCCTGCGGGGAGCAGTCGGGGGCGGTATGTTCAGCTGAGGATGAAAATGCGTGCCGCAGTCCCCTGCGGGCGGGCAGTCGGGGCGGTATGTTCAGCTGAGGATGAAAATGCATGCCGCTGCCCCCTGCGGGCGGGCAGGCAGCTTGGCGGCATCTTCAGCTGTGTGCGGGAATGGATGCCGTCATCCTTCCTAGCCGAGAGCTACATCGAGAACCATCATTGCAAGGAAGCCGACCAGCGCGCCGATGGTGCCGATTTTTACGCCGGCTTCCACATGGGCTTCCGGGATCAGCTCTTCGACGACAACATAGATCATCGCTCCCGCCGCGAACGAGAGCATCCACGGCAGCATCGACTGGATGGAGCCTGCTGCGAGCACGGTCAGGATACCGGCGATCGGTTCCACGATTCCGGACAGCGCTCCGTAAAAAAACGCTTTCCGGCGGCTCAGATTTTCCTGGCGGAGCGGCAGCGCGATCGCAGCTCCCTCCGGGAAGTTCTGGATGCCGATTCCCACGGCCAGCGCGATTGCGGATACCAGCGTGACACCTGCCGCTCCGCTGGTCTGTGCAGCCATCGCAAATGCCATGCCGACCGCCATGCCCTCCGGGATATTGTGGAGCGTGACGGCAAGAAAAAGCATTGTCATTTTTTTCGACAGTCTATGCCGTCCGGCGCTTTCTGCTTTGAGTTCCGCGGCACGCATTTTCTGAGCATGAAGCTTTTGAAGTACATAATCGACCAGAAGGAAAAACAGGCTGCCGAGCAGGAAACCGCCACCGGCCGGGATAACACCGGATTTTCCCTGTCTCCCTGCCTCTTCAATCGCCGGGAGCAGCAGCGACCAGACCGAGGCTGCGATCATAACGCCGCCCGCGAAGCCCATAAAGGCCTTCAGCAGCTGCTGTTTCATCTGTTTTCCCAGCAGAAAAACCATCGCAGCGCCCGCCATCGTCATAAAAAAGGTAAAGCCGGTGCCGGCAAAAACCGGAATCAAGTCTGCAAACTTCATAGAATTTCCATAGACCTCCTATATCCTCACAGGAAAGAGACTGCGCAGTTTTCTCGCACAGTCCCCTTTGCATTTTACTATCTATGAAATTATATGCAGTGGGCGGGCGTTCGGTTCGTGTCCGCGCATAAGGGCATCCGGGATCAGTCGCAGTCAATCCACAGCAGGTTCTTTCCGCAATGCAGACACCGGAACAAATATCCCTGGACACTGCCGCCGTTCACCAGATTCTTCAGCATTTCCTCCGGTTCCGCCATCCATTGATTCCAGACCGAATCGTCCAGAAGCTCTTCCGCAATCCCCATCTGCTTTAGTTCCCGGTATCCCACGTATCCTGCGAAGGCACAGTAATCCCCGCAGTGCGCCCGCCAGTATTCCTGCTGCCAGCCTTGATAGCCGGGGGTGCGGTGGATCAGCTCGTCCCGTTTTTCCTCGTCATCCACACCGGCTTCCAGGGAAGCTTCATCCTGGAATTCCCCGTCAAATTTTTCCGCTGCCTTTCCGCTGGAAATACATTCCGGGCACAGACCGTTAATATTCTCAACGGAATAAAACGGCCCGTTGTAATAAATATTTACTTTTTTTCCGCAGCAGCTGCAGTTTACAGGCGAATCCGTCCGTATAAAAGCGCCTGTCGCCAGCGGATTCGGGTGGTAGCGAAACGGCGGCAGCTCCGCCGGATATGCCGGTTGCTCTCCGCCCTCCGGCCGGGGCAGGGCAAATTGGTCACCCTGCTCCTGCAGGCTTTGCAGTTTTCCAAGCCGCTTCAGCGCCTGTCTGTCCCCGCGCGATACCAGAGGGCGCAGGGTATCGAACGCGGTTTTATAAAGTCCCAGCATCCCGCAGACATCTGCCAGCACCCACTTTGCTTCCTGAGAGACCTCTTTCTCCAGAAAATCCTTGTATTCATAAAGCAATTGCACCGAGGCAGCAGCGCCGTCCGAGCGTTCATATTCTTTTTTCAATTCGATGTATTTCTGCTGATAACCGTTCATTGCCGTGTTCTCCTTATTCTGCTTGAATCCGGAATCTTATGTTTTGCCAGCGGATCCGGAAAAATTTCCTGTTTAATACACTTTAGAATAAGTCTCTGAGCGCCTCCCGCCGGTCAGACGGGAACAGCCGGTTCCGCGCAGTCTGCGCATCGAACTGGCTGTATTCCTGCCTTATTATTTTATGGACTTCGGAGGTAAAGCTTTGTTTACATCACTATAATGACTTCGTTTTCGTCCTTCATATCCGCAGCCGCCACATAAGGTTTGTCAAGCTTTACCCCGTTCAGATAAAATTCCTTGAACCCGCCTTCCGCACCGCTCTCGTTTTTCACCGTGATATTGAGCTTCTTGCCGCGGAAGGTCTTTGTCATCGTCATACCCTGCCATGTGCTCGGGATTGCCGGGCATACCCACAGGCCGTCAAGGTCAGGGCGCATGCCGCAGATACCTTCCACGCAGCCCACCATACAGGTGGATGCTGTCCCGGTCAGCCAGTGTACATGGGAGCGGCCCTCAAACGGCGACTCGGAACTCTCGGTAAACTGTCCGTGTACATACGGCTCAAGCTTTCTTGTATCGGCATCGTCGTTCTGGGATGCCGGGGA
>ERZ808040.205-NODE-205-length-58530-cov-10.287821_pt1 | contig 58530 bp, 68 predicted proteins | sample MGYA00380191_ERZ808040 | MGnify/ENA primary metagenome ERZ808040 (study PRJEB31490, sample SAMN06133395) | mouse gut metagenome | isolation source: J6 | host: mice | place: China: Chengdu | collected 2015-05 ...
TATCATTTCGTTCCTCTCCATGTCCAGTATTCCACGAAATATTATACTGTACTTTGAGTCTGTTCTCAATGGCAATCGTAAAAGAAGCCTGCTTTGCTTCCGGAGATTTGGGCCCGCAAAGAATCTTTGACAGTATGTTAAGTGATAGGCGCTGCGGCACTTCCTTTTCATATGCGTTTTCGCATGACACAAATGTCAGTTTGATATTATCCTACGGAATCTCACAGACCACTTCCCAATTCCCGTCTACATTCCCGGCCGTAACATAGAAAATACCATAAACCCGCACCTTTTCCAATTCGCTTTCTTCCAGCAGAAACCAGTGTTCGTCAAAACATATCGTTTCTCCGTTCACTTCTTCATGCCACATCAGAGAGTAATCTTCATGCCGCTCCTCTCCGCTTTCATCCACCAGATACGGCCGTATGTGCCTGTCTGCATCTCTGAAGGTTCCGCGGCAGGACTGTATGCGCAAAAGACCATCGGAATAGCCTACCCCGGTGACCGTAAGCGTCTCGAGCATACTCTCATCCGGTTTTACAATATCCATGACCAGACCGTCAGGAAGAGGTGAATCCTCATCAAACGACCCGATATATTGCGCAACAGCTTCCCGATCTTCCCTGCCGCCAAAACCGTTTAGCGATACCGGTTTTGTACGGGGATCTTCCAGGATATCATCAAGCGGAATATCCTGCTGCTCTTTTCTGACATCCGTAAGCAGACTGCTCACGCAAAGTTTTATCCTGCCGTTTTCATACCTTCCATCGGTCGTCAGATCAATTTTAAAAAATGCTTTATCTTCCATTTCATCATACGCCAAAAAACGGCATCCTCCGACACTATAAGAGGCGCCGTAACTTTCTAGATGATAACTTTCATACAGATCCGCTTTTCCTTTGATCCTGTCCGTATCGCTTCCTTCCGCATCGGAAAAAGAAACGATCAGCTCTGCACTTAGTTCCGTCGTCTTATCTTCCACATTAACTGCCTCTACCTGCATGGTAATACCCCGGGAAGTATCGCTGACGGAAACAGGCAGCACAAAGTCCGCCAAAGCCGGTGCATAACGGGCAACAATATCATAAACCGCCGGAACGGACTTCGCCGCAACTGACAAAAGTGTCATAAGCAATACCGGAATACAAACACAGACTGCTGCTGCCGGACGCATGATCTTCCAAAACATTTCCCTTCTGTTTCGCTGTCCTTTTTCATATCCGGCATATAGTTTTTCCAAATAATCGGCACGCGGCCTGATCTGTTCGTATGCGTTTTGGTATTTTATTTTAAATTCTTCCATTTTCCGCCCTCCCTCGCTCTTTCTTTCAAAGACCACTTAAAACTATCCTTTTTCATACTTCATCTCTTTCCAATAAAATTTTCAACCTGGCTCTTGCCCTTGTCAACTGCGTCCGCACGGTCGATGGTTTCATCCGTAATACTTTGGCAATTTCATTGATTGACAATTCCTCATAATAGAACAAATGAATGACAATACGATATTTCTGCGGAAGTTTTTTGACTATGGCAATTATCTGATCAGACTCTGACTCCGGTTCCTCCGGGAGGCCGACGTTTTCCGCGGCGTAGTCTGTCAGACCGATCGTTTTCTGTCTCCATGCCGCTTTCCACAGGTTCTTACAAAGATTGACCGTCACCCGCAGAAACCATGCTTTTTCGTGTGCCGGATTCTCAAATTCGGGCCGTTTACGAAGATACCTGATAAAGACTTCCTGATGGATGTCGTCTGCATCATACCGGTTTTTGACCAGAGAATAGGCCATACGGTATACCAGGTCGGAATATTTTCCGATCATTTCCAAATCATCTGCGCATAATGATTTTCTGCTCATTTTTATCCTCCTGTCCGCTTTGGCGGACATTCACCAAGTAATTTGAAATGCATTTTCATTACCCTTTATTGACATTACAATTGACGCTGGGAAAAAGCTACAATTTTTTCAAAAAAATACCCTGATAATATTCCAATAAAGAAATATTATCAGGGGTTTTCTACATGTCGGATTTCATTTCAGCAGTTAAAATTCTTCTTCATCCAATAAACCAGTGTTATCAGCTACTGCTATATGATTTCTTTTCAACGCCAATGCCAGGGACATCAGCAGACTCTCTACCGTATCATAATATCTTTCCAAATCTTCCAGGCTCAGCTCATATACCTTACTCTCGTGCACAATATTGTTGCGCTTTTCCAACAAATCATCCAAAGTATCCGCATCAATATCTTTAAATTTTAAGAGGCACCTCAGGCGTTTCATAACGGTTGACGGTCTTCCGGACAGGCAGTGTGTGCTCAACCGCTCGCTTAATACAGCAACATATTCTTCCTTTGACCTGCATTTCACAAATTCTTTCAAAGAAAAACCTAAGGATTCTTGATATTCCGGATATTCTGCTGTCAATCGAAGAATCTTTTCCGGCTGTTCACATAAGAGACATTTTATCGCATCTTTGATCATAAATTCGTATTTTGTAAATAAAAACACGATGACTTGATTTTTTATCATTTCTAATGCTGCACGGTTTTCTTCTATGAGAGTATCTAACAAAAGTTGTGATGGTTCCTCTATTATCTTTCCCTTTTCATTAATATGTATTGCACCTAATCTTTTGTAATAGGCAACCTGAGATTCTTCGTCTTCCGCATACATACAGAAATTTTTGAATTTAAAAAATCCCCAAAACTGCTCTGACCAAAGCTTACTAAAATTGTACTCCATAGGTATCTCTCCAAATATGATATCTTTTTGTCTTTCATTTTCTTTCAATTAGAATACCCGTTTCCCATATTTTGTCCGGCATAGTATACCATTCTAAAGGCAATTCCTGATTTTATTGATCAAACTGATATCTGCCGGAAGCCATTCCACAGAATCCAGTTCCTCTTTGGTCAGCCACCTGGCCGCCTCATGCTCCTTTAATACCAGATCTCCCGAAACCACTTCACACCAGAAACAGTCCATGGAAAGATGGAAGGCCGGGTAGTCGTATTCTACCGTATCAATCAATTCTCCTATGGAGATTTCTGTGTCGAGTTCTTCCATGATCTCGCGCTTTAAGGCTTGTTCCGGTGTCTCATCCTGTTCTATTTTTCCTCCCGGAAATTCCCAACCGTCTTTAAATTCACCGTATCCCCGCTGGGTGGCAAAGATGATCGGTTTGCCGTCTTTATTGACTGCTTTTATGATGGCGGCTGCTACTTTGATTGTTTTCATGATTTTCTCTCTTCCTCGTTTTCTATACCGCTTTGCAGATAACGTAACAAATCGTCTCTGACTGCGTGGCGCATTTTTATTCGAAATTTGGCAATATCGCGTTCCTTACCGTTTTGATCTATCTTTTTGGCAGGTTCCATGTGAAGGATATCAAACTGTCCCATGTAATAGAAGCTTATCTCCGCATCTCTTTTTTTTACAAGCAGATGCTTGCGCTGCGCAGTAATTACTTCTTTCACATAAGAACTATGAATGCCCCTTCCCATCTGTGAATCCCAACGAAAAGTCATATTGTCCTCAAATACATCTTCATAATCAGGCTTTCCATCTACATATTTCTTACTACTATCCAAATTTTTCTCTTTATGATAGATAACAAATATGAAAACATCCTCACCGATTCTTTTCATCCCATACATTGTTGAAGACATATCTTTTCTACAATTCATCAAAAAACAGATATCACGTCTCGAATATTTTTCATGTAAAATGAAGAAATCATCCCTGGTTTTACCTGTAGAATATTTGTCTCTATACCGTCTTAAACCAACCTCAATGATATCATTTACCTGTCTGCGGAATTCACTGTGCTTTAATCGTTCCGTAAATCCATTCATTCTGCGTAAGGTTCTTTCCTGGTTATATTCTACAATATCAATATGACTGTATTTTTGTCCCTCTTTATCGTTACTGACAAATTGTCCCTGCAAAACATGCATCGCATCTTCAATCGCCGGAAGCTTCATTTCATATCCATATTTTTCCAGGATTTCCTGCTCTATCTGCTCTGTATAAAGAATATCATGATCTAAAAATTGTTTCAATATTTCCAATTCATACGGCCTGACTCCGGTAAGGATTGTCTTTGACAAATATTCTAATGTCAACAATTCTTGTTCCGATATTATTCCTGTATAGAGCTCTTTTTCTATTGACTCCAAAAACTTTTGATAAGTCTTGTATTCCCGTATAATGACAAGCGGATCTATTTGACCGTTTTCATAAAAATCCAAAAGATAGGGAATACGTCCAAGTCGATTTTTTAAAGAAATATAACTTTCTTTGATATAAGATCTCATACTCTTAATATCATCAATCGACTTAAATATCTTCTCTCTTGCGATCTCATCAAAATGAACCGAAGATGCTCCAGGAATCGTGCTGTTTCCACTAATAACATATTTTCTGATAGTATCTGGATTGTAAGAACGATCACCGGATAACGCGATGGGAATCATAAAATTATTTTTATAATTTCCTATAAAATCAAGGATTACAACATACTCTTTCCCCTCTGCCTTACGTAATCCACGGCCTAACTGCTGTATAAATACAATTGGAGACTGCGTTGGCCGAAGCATAATAACCTGATTAACCTCAACAATGTCTACCCCTTCATTTAATATTTCTACAGAAAAAATATAATCTAACGGTTTCATATCATCTGATGCATCTGATTCATTCATTGCAAGCCGCTCAAAAGCGCTCTCCCTTTCTTCCTCCGATGCATCACCATTTAATGCAATTGTTCTAAATTTTAATGCGTTAAATTTTGCAGAAAGCTCTATCGATTCGTCTATTCTACTGCAGAAAATAAGACCTTTTACACGTTCACCGCTATATCCATAGTATGTTGCCTGCTCTATAATGTGTTTTACCCGCTCGTCACTTGTTAATTGATTGAAATCTTTTTCTGTAATTTTTTTAGACTTTATTTGCTTATCATCTATCATGGAAATATCACTAATTCCAAAATAATGAAAAGGACACAGCATTTTCTCTTCCATCGCCTGCTGTAATCTAATCTCATAGGCAATTTGATGATGAAAAATTTCGTAGATATTTCTTCCTTCTACATCATCATCACGTTTATCTGGTGTTGCAGTCATTCCAAGCCATAATTTGGGTTTGAAATATTCCATAACCTTTTGATATGTATCAGCTGAATATTATCCCTCTTGGGAGCCACCAGTTTCCTGCTTGAGAGCCATCCGGAAATTTCTGACTTCAGAGCAATTCAGAGCACAAGATATAGTGGTACTGCTCCTGTTAGTTTCAAAATTAACAGAGGCAGCTTTTAACTTTTCTATCTAAATGATTCTTAGGATTCTATCTCATCAACAAGCTTTTTAGCTTCTTTGAGTCATACAGCTTTCTCAGGTTCGTTTCATTCGTGGGGATTTCATAAGCATTATGGATGATTCTGCCCATGATAGAATCCGCCTCCGAGCCTGTTATGCCATTCATCTACAGGATACTGTCCGACAAAGATAATAGAATTGTTGTCGCTGCGCTGTTTAAACAGTTCATAGAGCCTGTCGTCGTCCCACTTTGATCCCATGATCTGCCTGACTTCAAGAACAATGCCTGCACCTCGGCAACGGTGTTCCTGCCCAGAAGTTCTAGAAGATCCCGGACTTTTGTCTTTATAAACATAAAAAGACCTTCTTATGCATTATTTGGTGATATTGCATCTGCAGTTCTCCAAGAACAACTATAAGGAGATTTATAATGAAATCAAATATGTGTAATGCCACAAGATGTTGTGGTGGCTCTGAAGGTGGAAAATATCATTTCCGGATGGCTCTCAAGCAGGAAACTGGTGGCTCCCAAGAGGGATAATATTCGTCATCTGTCAATGTTGACTAAAAATGTAAGAAAGCATCAAATAAATAATAATTCCCCAAATATCACAAGACTATGCGAAAGTTTCTTGAAGGTGAGTGCCTGCCATGATATAATATCGAATAAAACTATATGGGTTTTTGAATGATGAAATGGATATCAGTAAAGAAATTATTTGCGAGTTTTGCTGGAAGGAGACGACAGTGTTTCATATTATAGATGAACATTTTTTTGTGCCATTGGCATCTCCTAATAAGGTGATATATTGGGAATGTATCTGTAAGTTGTTTTCCGTCATGGATTATCAACTCTCATTTGGCGTAGAAAGAGATGTTCTGGTAGAGGAATTACAATACTATTTTGAACAGACACAGGCAGCGGAGCTTAAAGGGGAAGACGTGGAAGGAAAACCTGCAAGAGATAAAGCGAACTGGATGCTTCGAAAATTGGAAAATTATGGTTGGTTTGATATAGAAACAGATAAAAGCTATGTGCAAAGAGTTAACTTTAAGGAATATGCAGTCAAGGTAATAAGAACGCTCCTTGAGATTGCAGAAGGAAAACAGATTGAATATCAAGGGTATATTTATACAATATACAGTCTGGTGCGAAGTGCGACGGACAACCCCGGTATTGTTCTTTTGTCGGTAGTGGAAAATACAGATATGCTGATTACCGGACTAAAAAACTTAAGTTCCAGCATTAAACATTACATAGATGAACTGACCAGATATAAAACGCCTGCTGAGATTATGAATGTGCTTTTCAACGATTATATTGAGAATATAGTGGATAAAGCCTATCATCGGTTGCTTACTTCGGACAATGTTTCCAAATTCCGTCCGGAGATTATAGAAAGACTGGAGAGTAAAAGCCGGAGCAAGTCCTTTGTGGAAAAAGCGGGCGAAGAGCTGGCGGGCATTCGGGAGATTTCGAAGGATGAGGCGGAGGAGCTGGTTTACCACTACATTCATCAGGTGATAGATGCCTTTCAGAATATGGATGAGATTTTGTCGGAGATTAATCGCAAGAATACGCAGTATCAAAGAGCAGCAATCAACCGGGCGAAGTTTTATTTGATAGGAGGGGCAGATGTCAGGGGACAAATCAAGGAAATACTATCGGGAATGAACGAAGAAATTAACCGGGATAATTTGGATTTGAACGGCATTTATCGAATTGGATTTATGGATGAACTAATCCGGATTTACAGTTCGGCTGTCTTGGATGAAAAGTCCCTTTATACGCCGATTGAGGGGAAAAAAGCATTTGAGCCTGAAATGCTTCTGAATGCGGAGCCGGATCAGGAGCTTCGAAATGAAAAGATGAAGCGGATGCTGGAAAAACTGGCAAGGGTTTTAAATCCGGAAAAAGTAAATAATTATGTGGAAAAACAACTTGGAGACAGACAGGAAATGCTGGCCTCAGAACTTCCGTTGGAAAATACAGATGATTTTGTCAAGATAATCTATATCAGACTTTATGGACAGAGAAAAAATATGAAGTATGCGATTACTGTAAAAGAGATCATAAAAAAAGATGGCTATCGGTTTACTGATTTTACGATACATAGAAAGGGCATTGATAGAAATGGACATTTTGGAAGGAATGTTACAACGGGATAAAGACAATTTTTCAAGAATCTGTAATCGACTGCTAAGCGCTTGCTTTCTTTGTAAGAGAAATGAAACAAATAAGTTTGATTACTATTTTGTAATTAAATATAAAGAAAAGTTCTCGGAGTGTTTTGGACTTTTGGGATACCGCCTGGAACTCAATGAGGAATACGGTGTCATCCAGCTTACAAATCCGCAGAATTATAATCGTTATAATATGAAGCTGTTCGAATCCATTCTCCTGCTGATTCTGCGGATTCTTTATGACGAAAAAAGAAGGGAACTTTCTGTTTCAGATGAAGTGATTGTCAATGTGGGGGATATTCATGAAAAATTTCTAAGTTTGAAAATCAGGGATAAGATGATTGATAAAACAACTTTTCGCAATGCAATCAGCACGTTGAAAAGATTTCAGATTATTGAAACTCTCGATACCACTCTGACAGATGAAGAAGCGCGCATTATTATATTTGATACGATTCTAATGGCTGTTCGGGTGGAAGATATCAAGGCTGCTTATGAGAAATTGGAGATTTACAGAAAGGGAGGAAAAAGCAGTGAAGAAGTTGATGAGGGTGAAGCTGATTAACTGGCATCGTTTTACGAATACAACGATTGAATTTGAAAAATCTACGTTGATTTCCGGCGAAAATGGTGCCGGCAAGTCCACTCTTTTGGATGCAATCCAGTTTGTGGTGATCTGTTCCACGAATTATTTCAATAAAGCGGCACACGAGAATGGTAAGAGAAAACTGACAGGATATATTCGATGCAAAACAGGACGTGAAAACAGACCATATGAACGTACTGGTGAAATCAGTGCACATATCGCGTTGGAATTCTACGAAGAAAAAAAGAATAAGTACTTTGTGGTGGGTGCAGTGGTGGATTCGGCGTCTGAAGGACAGGAAAAAACGGCACGGTATTTGCTGGATGGCATCCGTCTGGAAGATTCTCTTTTTTTTCAGGGAAAAACACCGAAGTCCATCAATCAGTTCAGAACCATGAACGCTAAGAAGATAAAACAATGGTGTACGACGGACAAGGAAGCCAGGTCTATGATTAAAAATAGGTTTGGACGAATAGAGGATAAGTTCTTCAGACTGATTCCAAAGGCTTTGGCTTTCAGACCAATTGATGATATCAAGGATTTTGTTTATTCGTATGTATTGGATGAAAAAGAAGTGAATATTGATGTGCTGCGCGAGAATGTCCGTACATATCAGGATTTGCAGCGTACATTAGAGAATGTGAAGATTCGTATTGGCAGATTGGAAAAAATCAATACAATGCATGATCAGGCAGTGGGTGGTTTGCGTAAGGAGAGTCAGTATGAATATTACCTTGCCAGAGTGGAATCGGATCTGCTTGGTGAAGAGATAAAGAGAATGCAGTCGGAAATACAGTCTGATATTTTTAGACTGGAGGAGCAGAACAGGCAGATTGATTCAGTGAGAGCAGAGCAGACAGAAAAGCAGCAGATTAGGGATGACCTGAGAGCTGAACTTGCAACAGATAAAGATTTTCTGGCAAAGGATGAACAGGAGAAAAAGCTGCGTTTATTGGAAAGTAAAAAAGGAGAAATGCTGGAAGAACGCGAAATACTCCAAAAGAGCATAGATACGGCCAAGGGGCAGCTGAAGAAGCTGTTGGAGGTTAAAGATGTAGATAACTCTGTAAAGCTTTACTACGAAAATTTATGTGATATCGACAAACATGTCAACCTGGCAGAGATGAAAGACACGCTTTTGAATGTGATCACATATAAGAATGAAATGCGTGATAGGATATTCAAAAAAAGAGCGGAGGTATTGGCGGAAGAAAGCAGGGTCAGCAGTCAGAAGCAGGAGTTGGAAAGAACAATAGAACAATTGATGAAGAAAAAGTTGTCCTATGCAGGAGATGTTGAGCGAGTCAGAACGGCCATAAAAGAAGAATTCCAGAACATTGGCAGAACACCGGAACCACGCATTTTATGTGAGATGTTAGAGATTACGGATGATTCATGGAGAAATGCGGCAGAGGGTTATTTGAATACACAGAGGTTCTACATTTTAGTAGAACCGGATAACTTTGATATTGCACTTGGTATTTATGACAGGCTTCGAAAAGAGAAAAAGGCATATGGGGTTGGTCTTATCAATACACAGAATTTGGAACAGTATGATACAGCGCCGGAAGGCTCGCTGGCTACAATTGTCACCTCAAAAAACAAATATGCAAAACGCTATATCAATATGATTTTGGGTAAAGTGCATATGTGTGCGCATTATCGGGATTTAAAAAACTATAAAACATCCATTACAAAAGAGTGCATGAAGTATCAGAATAATGTGGCCAGTGCTATAAAGCCGGCCATTTTTGAAACCCCATACATTGGTCAGAACGCGTTAAAGGTTCAATTGGAACAGGCCAGGAAAAAGCACGGAGAAATTAAGGAACAATTGATGCAGATTCATACCAGACTGGAGCAGATGGATTTCGTTCTGGAACCTTTGGAAACGGAGCATGATACAGATATCAAGTATAGGCTGGATGTCATTGGCAATTTACGTCAGATCTTTGTGGAAATCAGTAAATGCAAGGAAAATATTGCTACCTTGGAAAAGAATTCCAATATGATTATGAAACAGGTACAGCTGTCGGCGCTGGAGAAAATACTGGAAGAGTTGACGGTTAAGCTGGCTTCTTTGAACAGAGCGGCAGGTAAAACGGAAGAAAGAATCAGCCTGACAAAAGAACAGGTGGCAAATGGAGAGATAGAGCATGCCAAAAAAGCGCTCATTTACGAGGAACTGGGAAATAAGGCCGGGGATGCTCTGCCGGTTTGGGAGCAGGCATATAAGAAACAGACGGAAGATAAATCCTTTTCAAAGTTCCGGGATAATTATCTTAGACAGAGAAAAACGAATCAGTCACTGGTAGAAAAGGCCATCAATTCCATGAAGGAATCGATGGGCGAATATAAAGTTTCTCATGATTTTGGAGCACCGGCCACGATGGAGGGTTATCCGGACTTTGAAACAGAATATCTAAAACTTAAGAATTCGGAACTTCTTCAGTATGAAGGGAAAGTGGAAGCCGCCAGATGTGCGGCAGAGGAAGAATTCAGAGAGCAGTTCCTTTCGAAATTGCAGGAAAATATGAAGATGGCTCAGGCGGAGTTCAAAGAGTTGAATAAGGCGCTTAATGATATTGTGTTCAGTAATGAAAAGTATGAGTTCCTATATATGCCAAGTAAAAGATACAGACAATACTACGAGATGATTATGGATGATTTTAACACCATACAGGGAGAATCCATTTTCAGCGGATTGTTCCACGAAAATCATAAAGCGGTAATAGAGGAATTGTTTGAACGGTTGGCGCTGGATAACGAAAATAATGCCAAGGCTTTGGATGAATTTACGGATTATCGGACCTATATGGATTATGATATCCGCATCATCCATAGTGATAAAAGTTATTCTCTGTATTCTAAAGTGTGTGAGGAAAAGAGCGGCGGCGAGACGCAGACGCCATTTTATGTGACGGTTGCTGCATCTTTTGTCCAACTCTATAAAAATAATATCGGAGGGGAAGCAATCGGTCTTGTACTTTTTGATGAGGCCTTTAACAATATGGATGACGAAAGGATTGGCGGCGTTCTGGAATTCTTAAGAAGACTGCCGCTGCAAATTCTGATTGCAGCTCCCCCTGATAAAATACAGTATATCGGTCCATTCGTTGAAGAAACATTATTGGTGATGACGGATGAAAAGGTGAGCTTTGTAGAGAGGTATATCAATGGTGCAGTATGAACGGAAAGTATTAAATTACCTGTTGGATGCGTATGAAAATAGTCTGTTGTCTACAGGGGAGAATAAGCGGACGATACAGATAGAGTTCCGTTTTACAAAAACATCAATCCCGTCCTATTTTGACGAGAGTTCCTGTGAATATGAAAGCATTCATGTTTTAATGAAGTTATTGGAAAGTAGAAATCTGATCCGTATCATTTGGAAGGATAACAAGCAGGATTACCTGATTCAGAAAGTCAGACTGATGACAGATCACATAGAAGAGGCTTATCAATATGCAAATCGTAAGCCAAAGCGAGGATTGGAAGAAGAAAATATTGTTTTGCTTCAGAAATATCTGGATGCGGAAGCGCCCGTTACAGCGGCTTTTATCCGGTATCTTCTGGAACGGTTACAAAATCACCAGTCAGTCAAAGAATATATTGCGTTGGAGAATATGAAAGAAACAGAGAAATTTCTTCAGGCATGTGTGCTTGTAGAGCAAAACAGGGAACCATGCTATATTAGGGAATTTTCTATCATGCATTTTCACGATTCTAAGTATTTTAAGCAGTTGGAAAGCCGTATTGCTAAAGTATTCCGGCAATTTTCAGAGGAATATGCCCAAATAGACACAGGGGAATTGTTAGCGGAATATGGAATTTATCGAACTCCGAATTATGTGTATTTTAAAGGGGATGCCGCGATATTGATCGGAAAGGAAATAGTGGATTTATCCTTATTAAAGCAGGGGATAGGAATTTCCGGGGAGGATCTTTCAGGGATTCGGTTTTCTGATCTTAGCAGGATAAAGAAAGTGATTACCATTGAAAATCTTACTTCTTTTTTTAGATATTGGGAGGAAGGGAGTCTTTTCATATATCTTGGCGGATATCATAACAGGGTTCGAAGAGCTTTATTAAAAATGATTCATGAGACAATTCCGAATGTTAAGTATTATCATTTTGGAGATATTGATGCGGGGGGATTTTCCATTTTGTTGGATCTGCGGAAAAAAACAGGTATTCCATTTTTGAGTTACCATATGGATTTGGATACGCTGAAACGATATATGCAATATGGAAAGTGTTTGACTGAGTCGGATCGAAAGCGGCTGGAAAAATTAGGTAAAGAGAAAGAATTTTGCGAGGTAATCACTTTTATGCTGGAAGAAAACATAAAGCTGGAGCAGGAATGCATCATTTAGGGAGAATTGCAAATGGGATAAAAATGACCGCCTGTCGTTTTGGGCAGTACCTCTAAAAAGATGATAGTAATTTGAAGCGATAGAATCAGTCCTTATGGAATAAGAGAAAACATGGAAGCTTTGGGAGGAGATATAATTGAAAAAGTCTGTTAAAATGGATATAACGATTATCATGGCTATTAGTTTGATTTCAGCAATCTTATATATTTCATTAGAAGGAATCATAATGGAGTATGGGCGTGAATTATCTAACCCATTGCTTTTGAGATTCATGCCGGTTCTTGCAATTCAATTAGGAATGTCAGTCTTAGGAATACTTTTTGTTTTATTAAAGAACAAGGAAAAATTATCTGATTATGGATTGGTAAAGAAAAATGCTGCCAGTTCAATTGCGGGATGCTTGCTTGTTTCTATTCCAACTGTCGTATTTCTTTGGCTGACGAATGATATTCATGGATTTTTACCGTTTCAGGGGATGTTCTTAACCAAAGAAATATTGCAGGTGGCATTTCCAATAAATGTAATTGGTTATCTCATAATTGCATTGGTTTGGGGATTTGGTGAAGGAATGTTTTATGTAGTGCTGTCGAAAAAAATAAATACACTTAAACAACCTGAGAAGTTTTGGAATTTGGGAGCATTTATTTGCGCTATGATAGCGATTACTATTCATGGGATGATTGGTTTTGATAGAAAGACGATAATTGAAGCGATAACAACCTTTGTTTTAATGTATGGTTCCGTCCTTATTTATGATAAAACAGCTAATGCATGGGGAAATATATTGATATTTTTTGTAGTATGGAATGCGTTATAGTTTGGTTTGAATATAATTATATATTGAATATTTTGTGAAGCAGCAGCATTATGCGGATATGGAAGTTTCTACTTTTTGCAAAGGCCCTATTATGGATGTAAACGAGTTTTACAATATATCTCTCCAAAACGCTCAAGTATTAGATGTTGGATCGGGGAAGGAATAAATTCCATCTTTATGGCTAAGCTGGGAAATAAAGTAGATGCATTTGATATTTCTGAAAATGCTATTGAGAAAGAATACGATGGAATCCTGTCTCGTGGCGTACTACATTTACCATATAAAGATGTAAGGGATAAATTTATTTCAAAGGCGCAGGGCAATACAAAGATTGGGAAATCCTTCATCATCTCGAGTTACCTTTACGGATTCACACCCTGGTGATATCCATCATGAACATGAGCCAATAAAGGAAAATAAATATGTCAAGACAAATAAGAACTTCTGCTAAGGCAGTTATCATTCAAAATGGTAAATTGCTTGCAATAAAAATGAATGATGGCAAAGAGGAATGGTATATTTTACCCGGCGGCGGTCAAGAGGATGAGGAAATGCTTCCGCAGACGGTTGAACGGGAAGTTAGGGAAGAAACAGGAATTAAGGTTATCTGTAAAGATTTACTTTTTGTTATAGAGGGGGTCCGCGGTGAGAACTTTCATAGAATGGATTTAGTATTTCTATGTGAATATTTGGGAAAAATCCCAAATGTCGTACTTCACAGCGATATGAATCAAATAGGATTTGATTGGCTGGATTTGTCCATATTGAATAGACTGCCACTGTATCCGTCAAAACTTCGCCGCCCGATCATGAATTTTTATGAGGGAAAAGAATACATGAAGTATCTTGGAAATGAAGAGATAGGCGATCCGGAATGTTTAGAATAGAGAAATTTATTAATATAATGACAAATTAATAGACACATTAAAAGATGCATTTGGTGAAGGATTGGTGTATACAGGATTGTAGGGCAGTGATTTTCGTCATGAATTAAATTTGTTTTAAATGAAGTATAGGATTTATTTTGTAAGCAAAAGGACTATAATTTATTTAAAGAGTGGAAAGTATGAAGATATCACCCAAAAGCGTATCGGATAATGGAAGGGGATTAAAATGGATATAAAAGATATGGTGGATGCAGAGTTTAGGGGAAATATCTATATCGTACAAAACGGCAAAGTTTTATATGAAAGGGAAAACGGCTTTGCAGATCTGGCAAATGAAATTTCAAACACAATAGAAACGAAATTTGCAAGCGCGTCAGCAGGCAAAGTTTTTGTTGCAGTAGGTATATTGCAGTTGATTGAACAGGGAAGAATCAAGTTTGATGATACATTGGGTATGCTGCTTGATATGCCGTTAAATGATATTGATCGGGATGTTACGGTCAAACAGCTTTTAAACCATACGTCGGGTGTTCCGGATTATTTTGATGAGAGCGTTATGGAGGAATACGAAGAATTGTGGATTGATTATCCTAATTATAAAATCAGGCATAACAGCGATTTGCTCCCGTTATTTATCCATAAACCCATGATGTATCCAAAAGGAGAAAAATTCCAGTATAATAATTCCGGGTATGTATTGCTTGCAATGATGATAGAACAGGTGACGGGCATGTATTTTGACCAATACTTAAAAGAAAATGTTTTTGATGTATGCGGTATGAAATCAACGGGTTATTATGAGCTGGACAGGCTGCCGGCAAAGTGTGCCAATAACTATATTTATTGTGAAGATACAAATGGCTATCGTACAAATATATTTTCTGTTGATGTAAAAGGTACCGGTGCAGGCGGGGCGTTTATAACGGTAAGAGATATTATCGGTTTTTGGACTAATTTGCTGGAGGGAAATCTGATCTCAAAATCGTTTGTTTCGGATATGCTTAGTAAGCAGAGCGGAGATGGGAGTGACGCAGAAGAAGGGTATTATGGCTACGGCCTGTGGATTATTGATAATCCCAAAGGTAAAGATTTTGCGTATTTTCAAGGGTGTGATCCGGGAGTAAGTTTTTTATCCGAATATAATCCCAATAATGGGATGATTTCCGTATTGGTGAGCAATTATGGAGATAATGTTTGGCGGGAAATGAGAAAAATTCGGGAAGTTCTCTACTGATTATGGTGCAGTTGATTTTCTATCCATCAAACGAAATGATAAGAAGGAGTATAGAGAAAATGATGTTTTATTTCCCGATAAACGCAAAGAAATAATAATATGACAGCCGGACCGGGTAATATCACGGCAAAACAGGATCTCCCGTCAGAAAACAGGCGGGAGATTTTTGCATTAAAAAAATAAATCCACAAGTTTTTGTAACCTTTCGTCATTTCCATTTGTATTATTCGTGAAAAGCTTTTCAAAAGACAAAGGAGCATGCTTATGAAACCGGCGGTAGAGATAGTAATCGAAAAGTATCGGAGCAATCTTTATGTTCTGGCCTTCAGCATATGCAAAAATGTGCAGGATGCCGAGGACGTTATACAGGACACATTCATTCAATACTGGTCTGCAAAGAAAGACTTTGCGTCAGAGCAGCATATACGTGCATGGCTGATCCGGGTGACAATTAATAAGGCCAAAAATAAAATCAATACTTTTTTCAGACGAAATGCATTGCCATTAGAGGATTACATGCAGACGCTGGCCTTCGAATCGGAGGAATCCTCTGCGCTGTTTGAGGCGGTGATGGGTCTGCCTGAAAAATACCGGGTAGTGATGCATTTGTTTTATTACGAGGATTATTCCGTCGGTGAAATTGCGGATATCTTGAAACTGACGCAGGGGAATGTGAAAGTCAGATTATCACGGGGAAGATCATTGCTTCGAAACACATTGAAGGAGGACTGGGAATATGACGAATAAAGAAAAATATAAAAAGGCATTTTCCGTAATCTGTCCGCCTGGCGAATTTATTTTGGAGGTAGGGAAAATGAAAAAAATAAAAAAACAGCATTTCATGAAAACAATAGCGGCCGCCGTTGTCGGCTGTGTGATCTTTATGGCGAGCGCTACATTCGCATATGCCATGGATGTAGGCGGGATTCAGCGTATTGTCCAGTTATGGATTCACGGAGATTGTACGAATGTGACGATTCAGTTTGACGGAGACGGCACTTATGCCATGGAGTATGAAGATGCTTATGGAAACATGAATTATCAGGCCGGCGGGGGTGTTGAGGTCGGGGCGGATGGAAGTACGATTCCGTTATCTGAAGAAGATTTTATGGAGTATTTGATGATGCCTGATGTGGAATATGAAGAGGATGGTTCTGTCTGGGTTTACTGGCTTGACCAGAAAGTCGATATTACGGATGAGTTTATAGACGGCGTCTGCTACGTGAAACTCATAAAGGATGAAGAGACCATGTATGTGACGGTAAAATATAAAGGCGGTTATGCGGCAGGCAGTCATAAATTTACGGATCCCGACAGTTGGATCAGCAATTGAAGGCATTATTGAGATATCATTGAAAAAGCCGTATGGAAATGGTACAATCAGAAAAATATATTGCAATTTGGAGGAAACCGCTTTGAAAAAATGGTATGATGAAGAATACGAATGGGAAATAGAAGTGATCGGATTTAATAAGGACAATGAAGAAACGGAAAGATTTTGCCGCAATGGCGAGCAAATCGGAGACAAGTATACCTGTACTTACGGCTGTCCGGTAAATATGCAGGGGCAGGGGATCTGCTCCAAAGTAATGATGATGTTATATCCCATTATGGAAGCGGTCAGAAGCGGAGGAAATTTAGAAAATATAGGCGGAGACAGTAAATACAGCAAGGTGGTTATGTGTCCGGACGGCTGTGTTCTGTTTCGGATCACGGCGAAGCCGTTAGGAAATCAGAATTTCTTTACGGGCAGATTTTTTGACTAGCTCCGGAATGATCTTCCCACGGAACTTGCATACCGCCGGCAGCAGAATGGAGCTGGTAAAAGTGCAAAGCGGGATGTTTAACAGGCGTTAGAGAAAGGTATGGTTATTTTAATGAAGAGAAAGTCCATAGGGACCAATTATTCCATGTGCGTACAGCCGACATTTATCGTAGGAACTTATAATGATGACAATACGCCTGATTTTGCACCGATCACCTGGGTCAGCGCAACCTGTGAAGGGGCAGCGTATCTGCTGGTGATCAGCATGTTCGGAATGAAAAAAACGAAGCGGAACGTCATGAGGACAAAGGCGCTTTCCGTAAATCTGGCGAGTACGGATATGCTGCATCTTGTCGACTATTTCGGGAGTCCGCATAAGGATATGAGCAGGGCCGTGTATTCTTATGAAAAAAGCGAATATGTATCTGCTCCTGTTCTGGATGCAAGCCGCTGGGTATACGAATGCGAGGTGGTTACGTCTGTAAAGACAGGCGATTCCGATACGTTTTTTTGTAAAATAAGAAATATTCAGATAGATGAGAATATAGAGATCGGAGATACGTTTTCTATCGATCTGACGAAATTTGATCCTGTCATTTATTCGGGACAGTATCATTCCATCGGAAGTCATCTTGGTAAGATTGGGGATTTTCTGGAAGGTTGTGATCTTTCTGAAAAGTGAACGGAAAAAGCAATGACAGGAGGAGGCGGGAAAATGAATATAAACGAAATGAAAGAGATAAAAGACGATGAAACGCTGGTCAATACCCTATATGACTTTTTCGATGAGAAATCCAGGTTAAATTGCAGTAAGGCCGCAAGAGTCGAGTTTACGACGACGGTCAGATACATTGAAAGGTATTTAAAAAAGGGAATGAGAATCCTGGATATCGGAGCGGGAGCCGGGGAATATAGTTTTTATTTTGCAAATAAGGGATATCAAGTGAACGCTGTAGAACTGGCAGATAAAAATGTTGTGGAATTTCGTAAGAAACTTACCGACAGTACCAATATCGATTTAAGACAGGGAAATGCCCTTGATTTATCATATTTTGCGGATGAAACGTTTGATATCGTCCTGTTACTTGGCCCGCTTTACCATTTGCATGACCGGGAAGACCGCAACATGGCGATCAGGGAAGCAAAAAGAGTATTGAAAAAAGAGGGTATCTTGTTTGCCGCGTTTATCAATAACGACATGATTCCCTATACGGAATGGGGATATGATCCGGACTATCTCATAAAGGGTGATTATGACAAAGAAACGTTTAAAGCGGACGACTTCCCGTTTGTCTTTTTTAATCTGGAGCAATGCCGCGAAATGCTCAAAGACAACGGCCTGACGATTCTGCACGAGGTCGCGTCGGATGGCATGAGCGAGTTGCTGGAAGAGCGGATCAACCGGCTGGATGATGCAGGGTATGCGCAGTATGTAAAACTGCATTTGTTCTATTGCGAGAGGCCTGAGCATCTGGGAAAGACAAATCATTTTCTTTTTGTCGTAAAAGGTTGAAAATTTTTTTATGATTTGAAATGATTATTTTCTTGACATTTTTTCAGATTGCATTATAATCTTTTGTAATAACATAGGAAAAGCGAAGACGGAAAGAGTAGTTGACCGGAAACATCCAGAGAGAAGGACATAACGCGGTGGAAGTCCTTTATGAAAGAAGATCAATGAAAACCATTCCAGAGCTGTCATGCCGAAAGTGTTAAGCGAGTAGGCGTTACCGTATGCCTGCGTTAAAGGATAGGATTTGTCAGAATCTGAAGTGAAAAGTTAAGGTGGAACCGTGCGATTACTGCACCCTTAAATATGCTGAAAATGCGTATTTACGGGTGCTTTTCTTATGTTATCGGAACAATTGACTGCAGCATGCGGGACCATCGGGAGGTTGTGCCCATGCAGGAAAGGAGACGTAAGAAATGAAAGTGATCTGTAGAAACAATGAGATGCGGGAGGGAAGTTTTGAAGAGCAGTGGGTAAAGGAGGCTTTCTGGCATACTTCCGCCCATGTGCTGGCACAGGCGGTAAAAAGATTGTACCCCGATACAAAATGTGCCATTGGTCCGGCGATTTCGCAGGGGTTTTATTATGATTTTGCCTTTTCTTTTTCCTTCGGAGACGAACATCTGCGTCTGGTGGAAGATGAGATGAGGAAAATCGTGGCGGAAGCGCTTACGGTGCGGGTATATGAGATGGAAAGGGAAGAGGCGGCCGCCTATATGCGGGAGCGGGATGAGCGGTACAAACTGGAGATGATCGAAAATCTGCCTGCCAAAGAGATGATTTCCTTTTACAGGCAGGGAGAATATGCGGAATTTTGTGCGGGTCCTCATATCTCCAATACATGCCATATCAAGGCGTTTCAGTTATTATCGATTGCAGGAGCTTACTGGCGGGGCGATGAGAAAAATGAAATGCTTACCAGAATTTACGGGATTTCTTTTCCGAAGGTTTCCGAACTGACGGCGTATCTGCAAAGAGCGGAAGAGGCCAAAAAGCGGGATCACAGGAAGCTTGGAAAAGAATTGGGGTTATTTACGATTTTTGAGCAGGGGCCGGGATTTCCGGTGTTTTTGCCAAAGGGGATGGTGTTAAAAAACCTTCTGATCGATTATTGGCGCCGGATTCATCATAGAGAAGGTTATATGGAAATTTCCACGCCTGTTATGCTTGACCGCAGTCTTTGGGAAATGTCGGGACACTGGGAGTATTACCGTGAGAGCATGTATACGCTGCAGATCGATGAGACGGATTTTGCCGTGAAACCGATGAGCTGCCCGGGTGGAGTGCTGGTGTATCAGTCCAAACCCAGATCCTATAAAGAACTGCCTATGAGACTGGGCGAGCTTGGACTTGTGCATCGCAACGAAAAGTCAGGAACGCTGCATGGTCTGATGCGCGTGCGGGCATTTACGCAGGATGACGCGCATATTTTCATGACAAAAGAGCAGGTGATCGGTGAGATTCAGAATGTGGCAAGAATCATAGATGAAGTGTATACGAAATTCGGATTTGCATATCGTGTTGAGCTTTCCACAAGACCGGAGCATAGTATCGGCAGTGACGAAGAATGGGAAATGGCAACGGATGCGCTAAAGAAAGCAATGGATGGTATCGGGGTATCTTATGTGATCAATGAAGGGGACGGCGCTTTTTACGGGCCGAAACTGGATTTTCATTTGCAGGATTCTATCGGCAGAACATGGCAGTGCGGAACGATCCAGCTGGATTTCCAATTGCCTGCACGGTTTCACATAGAGTATATCGGTTCCGATGGGCAGGCGCATTGCCCGATCATGATTCACCGTGTCGTATTCGGTTCCATTGAGCGGTTTATCGGTATTTTGATTGAGCATTATGCGGGTAAATTTCCATTGTGGCTTGCACCGGTACAGGTAAAGATCCTGCCGATTGCGGAGCGTTTTCATGATTATGCAGAAGAAACGGCCGATCGGCTGGAAAAAGCCGGTCTGCGCTGTGAAATGGATGAGAGGACGGAAAAGATCGGTTATAAGATCCGCGAAGCGCAGCTTGATAAGGTTCCCTATATGATCATCATCGGGCAGAAGGAAGCGGAGGCAGGGGAAATATCCGTGCGAAGCCGTGATCAGGGTGATACAGGGAGCATGTCCATAGAGGAGTTTATAGAGAAGATACGGGAAGAAGACGGAATGCATTCTTGTTGATGAAACACTGGACATTCATGCCTCTGCCCGGGTGGGGTGATCGTCTGCTGATCTGCAGTCTTTGCGATACATTAACAGGCAGATAATTGTTAAAACAGTTTCGACAACAGGCTGTGCGGCGATCACACCATGGAGTTTCCAGAAGTAATTTAAAATGATCACTCCCGGAATAAACAGAACCGCATTTCGTAAAACGGTAATGATCAGCGATTTTACTGCTTTTCCCAATGCCTGAAAATAACTTGTCATCGTATTGATTACACCAAGCATAGGCGCCGACAGACAGAGGACTTTCAAGAAATATCCTGTCTGTTCGATTAAAACGGCGTCCTGCAGGAATACAGAGGCAAGCGGTTTTCCAAGAAGCATAAAGACAGCGGTAAATACCGCGCCTATGAGAATGCCGTATAAAGCCGCGTATTTCACGGTATCGGTCATTCGTTTTTTCATGTTTCCACCGTAGTAATAGCCGATTAAAGGCGCGACGCCCTGTGATAAGCCTACCGATAACAGGATCGGGATCATATCAAGTTTATATGCGATTCCGTAGGAAGCCACTGCATCAGACCCGTAAATACCGATGTAGTTATTCAGTACGATATTGGAAACGCTCATGAGCACCGTAATGAGGGCGCCCGGAATACCAATACTTATCACATTGCCGATCATGCCTGCACTTGGTGAAAATCGTTTAGGCGTCAATGGGACTAATCGATTGCCTTTATATTCTTCCCGAATCATGCAGACAATATAATAGATGGTTGCGAATACGAACCCTAAGGAGGTTGCAAGTGCGGCGCCGGCCGTTCCCCAGCCGAGAAGCGCGATGAATATATAATCAAGCGCCATATTGATCACATTTCCGAGGATCAGTCCGATCGTACTCTCCTTGATTAGTCCGACCGAGCGGAACAAATGGACAAAGCCGTTTGCCAGCATAATGAATGGCGCGCCTATAAAGATCCATTTCAGATAATCACAGGTATAAGCGATGTTATCCGCATCTGCACCGGATATTTTTGCAAACGGCCGTATCAGTACAAGTCCTGCAATAAGGGTAATAACGCCGGCAATTGCCATCGCATATACACAGAAATTCATCGTCGCGCCGGATTCCTCTTCTTTTTTTTCACCCAATAATCTTGCGATCACACTGCTGCCTCCCATGCCGAAAATACAGGCGATCGACATGATGATAAGCAATATCGGCGCACACAATGTTACCGCGGCAATTGTGGCAGGTTCTTTTGTCAAAGAAACGAAAAAAGTGTCGGCAATATTATAAATGAGCGTTGTGAGCTGTCCCAGCATAGCCGGCAATCCGACTCTTATGATTGCCTTGGAAATATTTTTTTCTTCAAAAACGGATGCCATATTTCTTCTCCCTTGCATTTTTTTTCATTATATTTTAAGATAAATACAAAAAACGAGACATTTGTCCTGTTCAAGAGGTCTTTTATGGAAAAAATATATGATAAAAGTGCAATTGCAGATTGTATTGCGAAAAGTAAATACTATGACGTACTTGATACAATGGAACTGGATTTTTATCTGATCAAATATGAAAAAGGTGAATTCGTAAGTTCACCTTTTCAGAACGAACTTCTGTTTCAGATTGTGGAACAGGGTTCTATAAACATTTATTTTATTCGTGATGATGGCACGCGTTATTCACTGTCAAACGGTACGGCGGATTATTTTCTCGGGGATATGGATATCTTTTATCCCAGGAATAACAATATTTATGCCGAAGCGGCCGAAAGTCTGACTTGTATTTCATTTTCCGTTGAAAAACACAGGGAGCAGCTGCTTTCAAATAACAGGTTTCTGGAACTGATCTGCTGCAGTCTTTCGGCCAAGATCGGAGCAATGACTACTATGGATGCCGCGCCTGCGACGCTTACGGAACGTGTTATATCCTATATGAAGTATAAATGTGATGATGGAATCTTAAAAGGAATAGAGCAGGCTGCCTTTCATCTTCATTGCAGCGCAAGGCAGCTGCAAAGAATTCTGAATCAAATTGAAAATGCCGGATTAGTCAAAAAACTGGGGAAGGGGACATACAAACTGACGGTTACGGAGTATGTATTCTGAACAAAGCAGTGAGAGCAATCAGGTGCGGCATAGATCACAAAAGATAATACGGCCTGCGCCTGAATCTCAAAGCGCAGGCGGTATCGATGTCGTAAACAGGTCGATGGCAGCGCTGTAAGCAGCGGCAGCCACAGATACGGCCATACCTTCGGGAACAGGTCTGCTCTGCGTATCCTGTGTACCGGATGTAAGAAAATGCTGCTGTTTCAGACTGCTTATATGCTGCTGTCTCGAATATTCTTCCCGTATCGCCGCTTTTTGCAGGATGTCTCTGTTTGTGGATCTTTCCACCTGTTCTTTCAGGAGCTTTTTCATACGCTTATGCCGTTTGATCCACCAGTCTTCTTCCTCATCTTCCTCTTCTCTGTCTCCTTCAAGAGATGCCTTGCTGACGCCCTGGCCGACATGTTCTTCGATGGATGCGCCGAATCGTTCGGAGATAAAGTTTCCGGCATTGTTGCCCCATGCAAAAAAAGGATTGCGAACAGAGCGGTCTTCTACGAAGTATCCGAGGATCCACGCTTCGTAGTCAGGGTCTTTGCGCATCTGTTCCCAGCCTCTGTCGGAGATGGAGATCACCGTTGTATCATTGACTCTTGTGGGATCGTAGGGAATGGTATCTAACAGTGCATAAAAGTAAGCCTGATATTCTTCCATAGTCATGTTTTGTGTAACAGAGTCCGGCAGGCCGTTTTTTTCACGTACAGATCTGCCGGCCCGTACCTGTTGGTTCACATGATGGGCATGGTCAGGGTGCTTTTGCTTGAATTTATCTACGACGCTTTCTTCGCGGGAGTTCAGGAAACTGCTGCCGGATGTTCTTTTTCCGGCGGCGGTTCCAGACAGGGGAGCGGCTGCGGTATAAGAATATGCTGCAGCTGTGGAATGCTGGATATTGGTGGTATTTGTGATGCTCATATGGGATTCTCCTTTTTCGGTTTTTGTTTATATGATTAAGACTGTCTGGTTTTTTTGTTTGTCGGCACGCTTATGATTGCCTGCTTTCTATTTGTCTCGTCATATAAATCTAAGTTTTTTAGAGGATAGTCATGAAAAGGCATGATTGTGTTATGAATTGCAGAGACGGTTGTTTTTACGCACGTCAAATGTTACAGCAGGCAATTTAAAATCCCTTCCGGCGGTACGGCATCAGGATTACAATATTCTCATGCGGCGGAAAGCTGCCTGTACGGCGGGGGGATATGATGCGGTTATGTGCCAAAATGTTAACAATTTCATGGAAAGAGAAATCCATATACCGGTTTGATTATTTTATCGGGACGATTTTTGCTTTTTTGTATCTTGTTCTAAAGGTGTATCTGTGGAGAGGACTGTATGGCGGCAGTGGAGAAAACGTAAACGGCGTTGTGTTAAACGACATGATCGTTTATAGCATTGCAGCAGGGTTTGCCGAGGGCGTTACGAAGACTTCCGTTATGAATGACTTAAACAACAGCGTACTAAACGGATCAATCTCTGTCCATCTGCTGTTACCGGTAGGATTAAAAAAATATATGTTCATGCAGTCTGTGAGCCGGAATGTGTTTCAGACAGTCTACAGAGTGGCGCCATCAGTGTTGGCGGCCGTACTCGTTTTTGATCTGCAGGCGGATATCAGGCCGGGGAGTCTGGGACTATACCTGTGTTCGGTGGGGATGGGGATCCTCATTAATTTTCTGTATCATTTTCTGTTCGGTTCCAGTGTCATCTGGTTCCGCAATTCTTTTTTCCTGAATAATTTCAACAGCGTTTTGTGGAATCTGTTTTCCGGAGCGCTCATACCGCTTTGGTTTTTTCCGGAGAAACTGAGGGCATTGTCGGAATTACTGCCCTTTCAGTATATCCTGTTTGAGCCGGTGGCAATTCTCGTAGAAGGCAAAAGTCCGCTTGAGGTCATGCCGGTTCTGGGGATGCAGTTATTCTGGATCTGCGTTTTATCCGGGGCTGTTACTTTTGTATGGAGATGCGGCCGTCGTAAACTGATGATACAGGGGGGATGAGGTATGAAAGAATTATACAGGTATCTGCGGCTGACGGTTCTTTTTGCCAAAAAAGATATTAAGGGAATGCTGAGTTACCGTTATTCTTTTCTGATCAATTGTATATCGCAGGCGCTTGATTATTCTATGACGTTTCTGTTCATGTGGGTCATGATTTCGGCATTTGAGGATATGAACGGCTGGAACGCTTATGAGGTGATGCTCCTCTATGCATTCAGTCTGTTTGCATACGGTATAGCGGGCACGTTCTTTTTTAATATTATGAATACGCTGCCCGGTCAGATCAGAGAGGGATCTTTTGATGATGTGCTGGCAAAACCCGTGAAAGTACTGCCGTATTTGATCAGCAGAAGTTTTATCTGCAACTATGCCGCGCATATGACGCTTTCGGGGATCATGATGGCGGTATGTTTCCATAAACTGCAGATTCCGGTCACGGTATTTTACGGTATCAGGATCATGGGAATCTTATTGTGCGGCAGTCTGATCTATGCGGGACTTTTCCTGTTCGTAAGCGGATCGGCCTTTTTTGCAGTCAGGATCAATGCGTTATTTCAGATCATGTTCTTTTTCAGGGAAGTATCTTACTATCCGGTTTCCATTTTCCCGAAAGTGATTCAGGTGATCGTTACGGTGGTGATTCCTTATGGATTCGTTAATTTTTATCCGCTGCAGAGCGTGCTTGGTAAAAAAGATGGTTTTTTTGGTGGTCAGGCAGCAGGTGCAGGAGGATTTGCGGCGGTACTGTTTTTTGCCGCGGCGTGTCTGTTTTTTGAAAAAGGTGCAAAGAGTTATAAAAGCAGTGGATCGTAGGCAGATTGGAGGGTATAATGTCATTAATAGAGGTATCTCATATTTCAAAGGATTATGAAGTAACTATGCCGCGTCCGGGAGCGGGAAATGTGTTGAAAAATATTTTCCGGCCGGAACGTAAGATCGTTCATGCCGTGAAAGACAATTTCCTTTACGATTGAGGAAGGCGAACTGGTCGGCTTTATCGGGGAAAACGGCGCGGGGAAATCAACGACGATGAAGATGATGTCGGGCATTTTATATCCTACCTCGGGCAGCATTACGGCGGCCGGGCTCTGCCCGTACAGGAAAAGAGAGAAAAATGCTGCAAACATAGGCGTTGTCTTCGGTCAAAGGTCAAGACTGAATTGGGATCTGCCCATGCTTGACAGTTTTGAACTGCAAAAGGAAATCTATCGTATCGATCCTGCCGTATTTCAAAGAAATGTGGATATGTTCGTGGAAATGCTGCGTATGCAGGATTTTTACCGTACGCCTGTCAGACAGCTCAGCCTGGGACAGCGGATGAAGGCGGAAGTGGCGCTTTCCCTATTGCATGAACCGCCGATCCTGTATCTGGATGAGCCTACCATCGGCCTGGATGTATTGGCCAAGCAGCAGATCAGAGAGTTTATCAGAGAACGGAACAGACTGGGCAAAACCACGACGATCCTGACTTCGCATGATATGAAGGATTTAGACAGTGTGTGCAGGCGGATCATTGTGCTGCTCAAAGGAGAGATCGTATTTGATGGTTCTATCGGGCGGTTTAAACAGGAATATCAGAAAGAGGCTTCCATGGATATCGAAGATATGGTCAGGAGTCTGTATGAGGCGGAGCAGAATCAGGAAAGGCATGGTTAAATATGACGACAGGGGAAAAAATTGCGGCGCTGCGCAAGAGTAAGGGAATCACGCAGGAAGAATTGGCGGAAATGCTGAAGATATCCCGTCAGTCGGTTTCGCGTTGGGAAATGGATGCGGTTTTCCCGGAGACCGAAAAAATGATTAAACTGAGTAAGCTGTTTGGCTGCAGTATTGACTTTTTGCTAAACAGTGAGATGCAGGAACAAGATGAAAAGACTGCGGAATTATCCGCCGGGGACTGCCTTGCATTTATCCGGGACTGTACGTATTGTTTTCTGGCGACGGCGGATGCTTCGCAGCCAAGACTGCGGCCGATGGGGATGCTGTATGCCGATGGACGCTTTTTATATATCGGAACAGACAGCCGTAAAAAGGTGTATTCCGAATTGCTGCGGAATCCTTTGGTTGAACTGGCAAGTTACAATCTGCATACGAGGCGTTGGATACGAATTGCCGGGAAAGCGCAGATAGAGCCTTCCGGGGGCGTACGGGAGCAAATGACGGCATTATATCCGATGATCGGACAGGAATATCCGGAAAAAGAGGAAATATTTTTTGTTATCTTCCGGATCGAGATAGAGAATGCCTGCGTGGATTAGTGTCGGATTCTAAAGCCGGATATGCGGCAGATTCCAACGGTAATGTGCTGCCAGCGTTCTGATCAGGATCACAAGGGCGGAGGCTATGATCATGGCCGGGATCTGTCCAAACGCCCGGTAGATCCAGACACAGCTTATAGCGCCTGCCACCGAAGCGCAGGCATAGACATGTTTTACGAAAATATACGGCGGCACGCCGGCCATCATATCGCGCAAAAGACCGCCGCCGACGCCCGTCAGTGTGCCGAGGAAAGTTAAAAGAAACGTGTTCTCCAGATAGCCGCTGCGGATGCCTGTTATCACGCCGATTACGGTAAAGATCCCGAGTCCGGCGGTATCCATCACAAACATGGTTTTTTCATAGAAAATGCCTATTTTTCCCTGTAAAAAAGTTTTTTTATAATATAAAATAAAAAATACGGACAGTGCCGTGCATACTGCGACCATGACATATACTGGATCAAGCAGTGCGCCCGGTACAGTTCCAAGGATCACATCTCTTGTCATACCGCCGCCTACGGCTGTGACGACGCCTAATACGCATACGCCGAAAATATCCATTCCGCGCCGGATCCCCACCATTGCGCCGGATGCCGCGAAAGCGACCGTTCCGGTCAGTTCCATACAAAATATAATAAAAAGCTGCATATCATCCATAACGTTTTTCCTTTCCGTCAGGAGCATTTGACCGACAACAGCGGCCTGATATTGTTGATCTGATAAGCGCATCATCACGGTAAAAGCATTGTCTTCTGCAAAAATATTACAAATCAGTTTGTTTTTCCTTATACAGAATACCATCAAAAGGCCGGACGATAAAGAAAAAGATAAAGTAAATTATGAAAAAAGGGAAAGTTCCATCCTGACATACATAAATGACGGCAGCATGCGGCATATACTATTCATGAGGTGATATCGTGTGAGAAAGTTAAAATGTTATGTCGTCTGCGGTCTGCTGTTTGTGCTCATAACAGGGACGCTTTTCCATTTTTTATATGAATGGACGGGAAACAGCGTTATCGTAGGATTGTTTTCTCCGGTGAATGAATCGATATGGGAACATATGAAGCTGGTATTTTTCCCGATGCTGCTGTATTCTTTTTTGATGATTCCCCGGTTTAAGAATGACTGTCCCTGTATATCTTCCGCCTACTGTTTCGGAATGCTGTTAGGAACGATTCTGATTCCGGTCTTTTTCTATGCGTACACGTTTCTGACCGGCCGGGATGTGTTTTTTCTTGATCTGGCGGATTTTGTGTTTAGTGTGGTGACTGCCTTTTTGGTTATATACAGGCTTACGCTGAACTGCAGGGCGCAGGCATATTCGCGGATCCTATTTGTTTTGACCGTTATATTTATAGTCTGCTTTATGATATTCAGCTGCAATCCGCCGCATGCGGCGATTTTTACGCCGCCGGTTTAGAATAAGATCCGGCATCAAAAAAATATTGACAAAATTGTTCGGCAAATGTAGAATGAATACATATTCTACATTTGCCGAATGTTTTGCCGAAAAACAAAAGGGTTTTTTGGGCAGTCAAACAACATAAAAAGGCAAAAGATAAAGAAGGGGATAAAACATGAAAAGGATAAAAACAATTGTTTTCGTGATGCTGTTTCTCGGTCTTGCAGGGGGATGCGGAAAAACAGGGACAGGAGAGAATGCAGCAGATACCGGATGGTCGGAAGTAGAAACCGGAACGTCAGACAGGATAGAGATTGTGGATGAGGATGCTGTATCCGGCGATAAAACCGGAACGACAGAGGATGCAGGCAGTTCCGAAACCGGAGAAGCGGCGGTTGATCAGAAAACGAAAGCCATGGAATTAGTAGAGGGCATGATAGCGGAACAGAGTTTTGAAGTGGAGCTGGATGATTGGGGAAACGTATTGTTTGTCTCGGCCGCGCCTGCGGATAACAAAGGCGAACCGCATTTTGTACTGGTGAAAGGCGGCAGCATCGTTTATACGTTCCCGGAAAGCCGTTTTCCAGGATCGGATGATTTCGTGGAAGTGAGCGCGGTGGCCTTTACGGATTACAATGGAGACGGAAAGAAAGATGTGATCGTGATCATAAAATATCAGAGCGGCACGGATGCATGGAATGAGGCGGAGGTCTTTTTGCAGGAAAATTCCGACAATATGTTTTACATGGATTATCCGGATATGGCGGATTACCGCATCGACGCACAGACGCAGGAGGGACCGGCTTTTTACAGAGACACTTTTCTGGAAGAATATCTGCACACACAGCGGCTTACGGATACCGTATCCGACATAACGGGGACATGGGCGGATTATGATTCTTATGTAGGGAGCCTGGTCTATGGTTATATCGATATCGACAGACAGATCGAATTATTGGCTGAATATCGGGATATGTGGGCCGGTTCCGTAGAGTATGCGGATGACGTCTACTGTTTTACCGTTACAGATCTGGATTATGACGGATCTTTGGAGGTGATCACTTCTAACATGGGCGGAACGGGATTCTATTCTTACAATAGATTTTACGAGCTGGACAGGGAAGGCAATCTGCGGGAACTGGAAACTTCTTTTACGGAAGGCAGTTCACAGCCGGATCTCATATTTGATCCCGCGGATACGCAGGATCAGAGGCAGATGACGCTTTACAGTTCTTTTACGCCTGAGGGGATACGGGATTATTATATTGTCAGAGACTGGTGTAAAGTTTCACCGGACTGTTATGTGGAGCGTACCAGTTCTTTGTGCATGATGAACGATTATATTCTGGAAACGCCGCTTGCAACGCAGGTATACACCTATGAGGGAGAAGATTATACCGAGCATGTTGTCAGCGAGGACTGCAGCGGAAATGCACTTACCGAAGAGGAATATGACAATTTTGCGGATACCTACTACAGTAATATGGGATTGGAAAAGAAGACCGCCTCTTTTCTTTGGATCAGCATGAGCGAACTGGAAGGGAAAAGCGATGAGGAAGCGGCGGAATTGATCAGACAGGCGGAGCAGGGATTTGTGAGGTAAACGGTAGAGTTTTTGAAACTCCGGAGCGGGCCGCGGAAAAAGTTTCTGCTTCCGGACACGCTTTCGCTCCGTTAAAAATGCAGCGGTACTAAGGATTTTGAACCGTAAACGCTCCAAAATCCAAGTGCCGGCATTTTTATAGGGCCCCTCAGCAGAAATCTTTTTCCGCTGCCCCGCTCCGGAGTTCACGGAGATGATGAGATAAACAGAAAGTGAGGAAAGGTAATGAAAAGACTGCCGGATTCGGAATTGGAGATCATGATGATCATATGGGATTTGGACAGACCGGCGACACGGTTTGAAATAGAGGCGCAAATGGAGGAAGATCGGAAGCTTTCGCCGACAACGATCCTTTCTTTTCTGGCCAGACTGCAGGACAAGGGTTTTGTGGAGGTAGAGAAAGCCGGAAAGAATAATGTTTATAGGGCGTGTATTGAGAAGGAACGTTATATGCAGAGCGAAAGCAGAAATATATTGAAACGTCTTTTTCAGAATTCCGCCAAGAATTTTCTTGTGGCACTGTATGATGGAAATCATTTAAGCGATGCACAGCTGCAGGAACTGGAAGACTACATAAGTGAAAAGAGGAAAGAAAAGACGGACTAAAAAGGGAGGAAAACCGGGATGAGGGGAATTCTATTTGATATATTGGAAATAAATATCGGCATAACTGTCATTATTTTAATTATTTGCGCTTTTGGCGGGCAATTACGAAAGCGGTACGGGGCCGGATGGATGAAAATGCTCTGGCTGCTTCTGGCACTCCGGCTTGCGGTTCCTTATAATATTTCTGTGCCGTTTATGGAGATCCGTCTGCTTGATCAACCGGGATTTGAACAGGAGACGGTGCATTCGCGGGGGACATCCGGACAGACGGGAAGCGGACAGTCAGCCGGTGCACAGGATCGCGGTCCGCTCTATTCCGGGAAGTCTGCCAATGGGGATATGGCCGGGCAGCAGACAGAAGCGGATGCCGGAGAATATGGAAACGGCGATATGGCTAAGCAGGATACCGGGTGGGATGAATCGGAGAACATGAATGAAACAGAGCACCAGGAAGGGACAGAGAGCGTTAATGGCATTTTGCCGGCAGCAGGTGTCAGTGCAGGAATATCGGACAATGGGGAATCCAATGATGCGGCAGGAAGTCCGCAGTCCGCAGACAGACAAAACGGCAGGATTACGGATTGGACTCATTTTACATATGCAGATCGTATGCTTGTGGTCTGGATGGCCGGTATGGGTGTATGTATATTTTATGTTTTCGGCGGCTGGCTGTTTTTTTGCATCAAATCCGGGAAGAGCATACGGCCCCTGAAAGACAAGGAACTGAAAAAACGGATTTTGGTAATACAAAAGAAACGATTAGGGAGAGAACGGATTCCGGTTTATCAAAGTTTCTATATTACCAGTCCTATGCTGGTCGGCATTTTTGCTCCGAAACTGGTCGTTCCGGTTTCCGGGAAACAATGGGATATGCGCGAACTGGAGCTGGTCATGGAGCATGAATTATGTCATTATCAAAAAAAGGACTTATTTTGGAAGTTTTTGATGACATTCGTATGGTGCATGAACTGGTTCAATCCGGCAGTGTATTGGATGAAAAAGCAATTTTTCTATGATATGGAGCTATCCTGTGACGAATCTGTTCTAACGGGGCGGGATGAAAAGGCACGGGAGGCGTATGCCAGGATGGTGCTTTCCGCGGCCGGAAACGGAAGGCGTATGCCTGTATTTTCGACGGGATTTACAGAAGATAAGAAACGGATGGTGAAGCGGATCGATTTCATATTTGACAGAAATGTCAGAAAAAGAGGCGTTTTCGGTATTGCGGCAGCCGGTCTGCTCATGCTTGTCATGAGCGTTGTAGTTTCCTGTGGATATCGGCCGGATGATGCGCGTGATGGTGATCCGGCCCGGGAAAATGCCGGTAGGAATGCTGCGGGTACGGATGAGGAAAACGGCGTTTCGGCGGATGATGCTTTACAGGAAGATAATGCGTCCGGGAATGATACCGGCCGGAACGGTTTACAGACTGTAGAAAATACAGCAGATGCAGCAGGAGAAGAGGCTGCGGCAGTCTTTGATCCGAATCATGAATACAACGAAATGATCCGTGTTTATGGAAAAGATGTTTATATTGCCAGAGAAGATGGTATTTACTGGATAGAAAACGGGCAGGGAGAAGAAGAACTTCTTTTTGAGAATGCGTACACAGCGCGCAGAGGTATGGAACTTGATCAAAATTATCTGTATTTCTGTGGTTCTGCCGGAATTTTCACCAGTTCCGAAGAGGGGAAGGAGCGTGAAGCGGCAACGATATACCGAATGGATCTGGATACGCATAAAGTGACGGATTCTATGGCACTGTTTAGTCAGGTTTTTGAAAACTTACACAGTATATCAATCTATGAGGGAAATCTTTATGTGGCGCAGGGAATGGGGCACAGGATCGGATTTGCCCTGACGCCTGACGGAGAACTCGGAAGAGCGCTTGATGAGGAAGCGGACGATTTTTTATATCGGGAATATAATGCGTATGAGGAGCTGGAGAGGCAGCTGATCTCTGTACAGTATGATTCAGAGGAATATTGGGCGTTGGTGGATGAGAAGGCTGCAAAGTATCAGGCGGTCATGGATGTGGCTTCCTGCAAGGAACTGCTGCACGGCAGGCAGCTGGTAAGCCGGTATAAAGACGAAATCAGCAGAGAAGTTTATTTTGAAAACGAGGATGGATCTTATGAATACCTCTGTGATGTAAATGGCTGGCCGGCGTTGGTAACGGACACCGGATTATATTATGCGGATGGCGTAAACGGCAATCTCTTGTATGTGGATTTTGCATCGGGACAGCCGGAAGTATTTTATGAGCAGCCGCGGGATTGGGCGTTAGTCAGTCTGCTTACGTATGATGCGGAGTATATTTATCTGATCACACACAGGACGGTCGGTTTCGATGAAGAGGACAGACAGGTCGGGGAAAACTATTTGCAGCGTATGCCGAGAAACGGCGGTGCTCTCGAGAAGGTGTATCAATTTGAGGCGGATATGGCGGGTTTACCATATAGTTTTTTCAGAAAATGCGGTGTATATGATGGACGACTGTATCTGACAGGGCATGAAACGATCGATCTGGATCCTGCAGTAAACGGTATGCAGGCGCTGAATGCCGGGGAAGCATCTGAGGATGCCGTTTTGATACGGAATACGGCGGAAGGCTTTGCGCAGGCTTATTTTGCAAACGACAGCGAGGGATGCAGGCAATATTTAGCGGCCGAACTTTCTGCTGCGCCGGAGATGTATGCTTATCCGGAAGATGCAGGACAGATTGAAGAAACGTATCTTTCCGGCCTGCCGGAAGGAAACGTGGAGACCGGTACGAAATGTATGATCTATTATGAGTTCAGCGGTCACAGGGAAGCGGACGACGCTTTGTGTTATCTTGGCATGGAAATGCACAAGACGCCGCAGGGATGGAAGATATTCAGTTATGGACTGGAAATGTAGAAAAAAATGAGCCATCGGGCGGCGCATTGCAGGAACACAGATAGCAAGCAACACCTTGAGGAGATTAAATACCCTGTCAGAAAAAGCGTGTGCGGTTGTGGTACAATATCGGCATTGAAACATTCAACAAACTTAAAGTTATAGAGGTGGTTTTTGTGATAAAAAAATTAAAATACGGCAACACACTATCATCCTGACCATATTGGCTTAGTAAGTGAATTGATAAAGCAGGGAATAAAACTTTTGTTAATTGATACACAGAAACCACATATTCATTTTGCAGATGAGATTTTCAGAAGAGATAAACGATTGGATTATGAATCTGTCAATACTGATCATTCAATTATTATCAGCAGTAAAAACAGTCGGGAATTTCTTGAAAAGATGGGCATTGAAGGAGAAATTGTATCTACTCCAAGTCATAGCGAGGATAGCATATCTTTGATTTTGAATAATGGAACTTGTTTTGTTGGAGATTTAGAACCTATCGAATATCTTGAGGCTTATATTCAAAATGATAAATTGAAAAAAGATTGGCAGCTGGTTATGAGTTATCATCCTAAAATCATTTACTACGCTCACGCAAACGAAAAAATATTGTAATAGAAAAACTCCTGTTTTGTCGGGAAAAATCAAGACAGAAGAATGATATAAAAAAGGAATATTGTTTACCTTTAGGCAGCGATTATCTTAACAGACAATCAGCTGCCTTTTTTATTATCAGAAACTGCCAGCACAGCAAAAAAAGAGGCATCAGAAATGATTGAGAGCATGAATGACGTAAACAGAAACTAGGAAAAGGCATTGCAGGCATTGGAACTGGCAAAACAGCGTGCAGCCAGCGAAAATAGAAGCGGATGAGACGGACAAATGGGTAGAAGCGTATATATTTTGCATAAGATGGGACGGATGCTTTCGTAATGTACCGGCCGATACAGAGGTAATGTATTGGCCGGCAGAGGTTCAGAGTATCTCCTATAGCAAACCTTTCAGAGATAGGATGATGAGGATGCAGGTGATGATGATAAGAAACGCGGTGCAGATGATAGCGGGATAAATCCGGGCCTTTGCGGCATCAGTCTCCGTGTCCAGCAGATGAGAGCGCCGCAGCGCCGTAACAACAGGCTTATAGAGCAGCATGGTTATAGCCGCATTTAGTCCGCCTTTTATCAGATTGAATGGCAAAAATGCGGGGAGCAGCAGCCTGACAATTTCCTCTCTTGGATATCCCATATAAACAGGGGCGATCAGATAGTTCCAGAGGAGCATGACTGCAGCCATGCAGACGATACCGCTGAGAAGTCCGGCCATAGCGCCTGAGAGCCTGCGTTTACGCCGATAAATGAAAGCGGCCGTGCAGGCAAACGAGCAGCTGGAGAGAACATTCATAAAAAAACCCAACAGGCCGCTTTCGCTGATCGTAATCATTTGAATAAAAGAGACGATCAGCGCGATTACGAAGGATGTAAACGGACCGAAGATCAGGCCGCCGATGGCGATGACCACGTCTTTGGGATCGTACTTTAGGAAAAGCACGAGAGGGATACGCCCGATGGCTGTTGCCAGAAAAGCAAGCGCACAGAGCATGGCTGTTGCAGTAAGTTTTTTGGTTTGATTCTTCATTAGTAATACCTCCTGTAAAATAATAATACCTGAAAGCATTAAGATGTCTTTCAGGTATTTTTCGGTGTATTATTCTACTATGTCCTCAAGGCAGGGGCAAAATGGACATAAAAAGAGTATAAAATGTCGAATATAAATATCCTGACATTTTTAATACACCTTCTTTAATCCAGACTCTACTGTCGGTTTTGGAATTGCACCAAATCCTGCGTTTGTTACGCCTGCGGACTGTTACCGCCGGTCGGGAATTGCACCCTGCCCTGAAGACATGTTCTGCTATTCGGTTTTGTATGATTATAGCAGATCAGGATGGAATATGCAAGTGGAAGAGCAGGGGTGCCAATCAGCTGAACTGGAACGACAGGTCACTTCTGTATCTGTGCCGTTCTTTTGACAGTCTGCATCGCGGAGAAGCATATGGAGAAGTTCATCCCGTAATCCATATCGGCTTTCTGGATTATCCGATCTCAAAGGAATATCCGGAATTTTATGCTACATATAAACTTCTGAATGTAAAAACACATCAGAATTATAATGACAACTTTATGCTGAGTGTGGTAGACTTAACTCATATAGATTTGGCAACTAAAGAAGATAGGGAGTATCATATTGACTGTTGGGCAGCGCTTTTTAAGGCTGCAACGTGGGAGGAAATCGCTATGTTAGCTGTTAAAGATGAGTACATTCGGGAAGCTTCGCATACGATGTTTGAACTCAGTGCAGATGAACAGATACGCAAGCAGTGCAGAGACAGAGAAGAGTATTATCAGGATCTGCGCAGATATGAGAAGGCTATTGTAGAGAAAGATGCACAGCTCCAAAAGATTGTCACAGAGAAAGATGCACAGCTTCAAAAGATTGTCACAGAGAAAGATGCACAGCTCCATCGGGTATCTGTAGAAACAGAACGTTTGCGTGCTTTGCTAAAGCAGCATGGAATAGACGACTCGGAATGAGAGAGACAGCATATGGAATGGATACAATCAATTAACAGGGCAATCGATTATATAGAAGACAACATATTAGAAGATATCCATCTTGAAGATGTAGCGGAACAGGTACATATATCCCTGTTTCATTTTCAGCGTACATTCAATCTTCTGGTCGGGATGACAGCAGGAGAATATATCCGAAAGAGAAGACTGTCATTGGCCGGAGAGGAATTGACAAAAGAGGGAGCGAAAGTGATCGATATCGCTTTTAAGTACGGTTATGAATCTCCCGAAAGTTTTTCTAAGGCATTTACAAGATTTCATGGGATCACGCCAAAGCAGGCCGGTAAAGGGATGCAGATGAAAAATTTTAATAAACTGACAATCAGAGTTTCCATAGCAGGCGGCTCTATGGTAGATTATCGTATTGAAAAGAAAGATTCTTTCTCTGTGATCGTATATCCTGCAGTATTTACGGAAGAAAACAGTGCTGAGAAGATCCCGGCCTTTTGGAATGCATATTTTCAAGAGGGGTTAAATGAAAAAGTTTCGGGAAGCGTAGGGATCTGCTTTCAGGAGTCAATAAAGGCAAAAGAATTTTTATATGGGATCGGTAGTATACAGAGCGCTTCTGCACAAAGTCCGGACCGTGTGGAAAGGATTCCCGCAGATTTTAGACAGATTGTGATTCCGGCGCATACATGGGCCGTTTTTCAGTGTGTGGGAGTAATGCCGGATGCCATACAGAATATGTGGAAATTTATATATGGGGAGTGGCTTCCGGCGGCCGCATATGAACTGATACCGAACTACGATATTGAGTATTATCCGCCGGGAGATAAAGATGCGGCCGACTATGTCAGTGAGATATGGATTCCGGTCAGAGAGAAAAGTTAATAAATGCGCTTTGATTCCCTGAATCCGAAAGGCAAGGGGCGTCAAAAAGCATAAAAAAGATAAAATAAAAGAGATTTTAACGGAGGTTTCGTGGAGGGAAACAATGGAAATACGAACGATTGATATTGTGGGACTTGGCGCGCTTGGTGTCATGTATGCGGATTTCTTTACAAGGAAGCTTGGCAAGGAACATGTACGTGTTCTGGCCGATAAGGAGCGGATCACGCGTTACCGGAATGATACGATTACTTTTAACGGGGAGGTCTGTGATTTTCATTATGCAGTTGCCGCCGAAGAAAAGCGCCCGGCGCAGCTTCTTTTGTTTGCGGTAAAATATGGCGCGTTGGAAGATGCCATGGAGGAAGCGGCGCATCTTGTCGGCAGGGATACGATCATACTGTCTGTCCTGAACGGGATTCGGAGTGAAGAAGATCTGGGAAGACGTTTCGGCAGAGAGAAAGTGGTGCATTGTATCGCACAGAAGATGGATGCCATGAAAGAAGGCAATACTGCCACATGTACGAACAAAGGAGAACTGGCGTTGGGAGTATTGGATGGCGGCAGGACGGAGAATCTGGAAGCTGTAAAAACATTTTTTGACAAAGTGGTGTTTGCCTGTTCCATACCCGGCGATATGCGGCATGCCATGTGGGCGAAGCTTCTGTGCAACGTCGGCGTCAACCAGACTGTGTCGCTTTGCAGCGGGACATACCGGAGTGTGCAGACTGAAGGAAAAGAGCGGGAAATGATGAAAGCAGCAATGCGGGAAACAATCCTTGTTGCGAACGCGGAAGGCGTTTCATTGTCAGAAAAGGATATGAATGACTGGATCTCGATCATTGACAGTCTGAATCCGGATGGAGAACCTTCCATGCGTCAGGACAGTAAGGCCGGCAGAAAGACAGAGGTAGTGCTTTTTGCGGGTACAATCTGTGAGCTTGGAAGAAAGCACGGTATTGCGACGCCGGTAAACGATGAATTTCTGGAAAAAATTCAATAAAAATTTTATGGGAGGTTTACTGTTATGTTGTGCGACGACATTCGCTTTCTGACAGGCAGGGCGCTATGGGAGACCGAGAACCTGATAAAATGTATTCCTGATACGCTTTGGGAGAAACGCTATGACGGACTGCCAATGTGGAAGTATGTTTATCATACGTTATATTCTATGGACAGATGGTATATCAATCCCTGCGATCCCGCGTATCAAAACCCTGTGTTTCATACGGATACGCTGGCAGATTTAAATGTGATTCCGGCTAATGAGCGCATAAGCGCGGAACAGATCATGGATTATTATGCCCGGATAAAAGATAAAATTGAGAAATATATTAATAATCTGACAGATGGAGACCTGGAGAAAATGCCGGATGGATGTGATATGTCCAGATTTCGTCTGATTTTGGGGCAATTTCGTCACTGGCATCGTCATATGGGGATTATATACGGTTTTCTGATAGAAGATACGGGGAAATGGCCGTATGTACTGAATATGCAGGGCCAATATCCGGCTCGGCCGATGCCGAATTACTATCCGCGGTAATTGTCCGGACGGAAAATGCCGATATATTATACATGGATAACAGGCGGTCTATGCCAAAAGGGAGGTATTCTGATGATCAGCATTAATAAAAGCGGCGGGTTGTTTGCCGGCCGGATGTTTGGCGCGAATTCGCTGATGTCTTCTATTCCGCTTTCGTCTTTGTCATCACCGGAAATGAAAAAGCGGATGAAAGCTGCGGGAATAGATGTAAACAGTAAGCAATATAAAGCGGTCATTAATGAGATGAAAAAGGGGCAGAACGGAAAAGAGTGTTATACCAATATTCTGGCTATTAGGAATATGATGCGTTCTTATGACAAAGACGGGGACTATATCTGCCCGACAAACGGTTTGGCAGGACTGCTTGTGACAGATGAAAACCGTGACAGCAGAAACAGGATCATAGATATTCCCGAGAGCAGTAAGGACGAAATGTTTGAGCTGACCAAAAAGGAGTTTATCAGAGAATACGGTGTCGCCAATGGAGATACGACGAAGCGTTCCGATGTATATACGAATCTGTATCACAAGATGCCCAAGAAGGAAAGACTGGCGGCAGGGCATACGTTAGAGCAGTATGAACGGCAGTACACGCAGGCCTTTGTGAATGCAGTAAAGGCGGCAAATCCGGGTTGGAGACCCGGTCAGCCGTTTGATGCGGGGGCGCTCGATGGTATTACAAGAGAATCCGTAGACAGTACGCTTGTACAAAGCGGTTCAAGTCTGGTAAGACAGTCTGTGGAGTACGGGATATAAGATGACGGTAAGCGATCGTGCAATATGATCAAAAAGAAAACATAGAAACACAGATTAAAAACAGATATTATAAAGTATATAAAACAGAAAACAGGGGCTACTTGGCAAGATATTTTACATTGTATAAGACCGCGGCCGTTTGCGGCCGTGCGGGAAAAATATTACTACCAGGAGGAAGCAAAATGATCACGATGGAGCATGTATGCAAGTCGTACAAAGTAGCAAAAAGAAATGCGGGCATGAAAGAAGCCTGCAAAGCGCTGTTTCGGAGAGAAACGGAAACGATTCGGGCATTGTCGGATGTCAGTTTTTCAATTGATGACGGAGAGATGGTCGGTTATATCGGTCCAAACGGCGCAGGAAAAAGTTCTACCATTAAAATTCTGAGTGGAATCTTGACACCGGACAGCGGAAGCTGCCTGATCGATGGCCGGACACCATGGAAAAACCGTATTGAGCATGTGAGGCAGATCGGCGTGGTATTCGGCCAGCGTTCACAGCTTTGGTGGGATGTGCCTGTTATAGATTCCTTTGCACTTCTGAAAGATATTTATTCCATACCGATTCCCGTTTATAAGAAGAATCTGGAAGAATTGACGCAAATGCTGCATCTGCAGGAATTGTTGAAGACACCGACGCGTCAGCTGTCTTTGGGACAGCGTATGCGCTGCGAACTGGCGGCATCTTTACTGCACTCGCCCAAACTCTTATTTCTGGACGAGCCGACGATCGGACTGGATGCCGTTTCCAAGCTGGCTGTCCGTGAGTTTATATTGCAGTTGAATAAGGAGCATAAGACGACGATCATTCTGACGACACATGATATGCAGGATATTGAGGCATTGACGAATCGTGTTATTCTGATTGGAAAAGGGCATGTGCTCATAGATGGCACATTGGATGACATGCGGCAGCTGGCGGCGGGAGAAGTTGGGGAGAGCGATGCGGAATCTCATTTGGATAATATTGTAGCGGAACTTTATCGGAAACTGGATATTTTATAGGAGGCGCCGTAATGAAAAGAATACAGAAATATTTCTCTTTTTTCCGTCTGCGTTTTGTAATGGGATTACAGTACCGGGCGGCGGCTATAGGAGGCACCGTGACGCAGTTTTTGTGGGGATTTATGGAATGTCTTGCCTTTCGGGCTTTTCTGGAAGCGGATCCGTCCGCGTTTCCTATGGATTTTTCTGCAGTAATGGCTTATACGTGGCTGCGGGAGGCATTTTTTGCCCTTTTTACGGTATGGCATGCTGATAACGAGATTTTTGAGGGAATTGTTAATGGAAATATTGCGTATGAGATGTGCCGTCCTCTTTCTATTTATCATATGTGGTTTGCCAGAACGGTCGGGATCCGTCTGGCAAATGCGGCCGTCAGATGTGTGCCGATTCTGGCAATGGCTTTTTTGATGCCGGAACCCTTCCGGATGCCGCTGCCGCATAATATAACGGCGTTTGTACTTTTTGTTCTGACGATGTTTTTAGGACTTGGTGTGACGGTGGCTTTTTGTATGTTCGTGTATATTCTTTCTTTTTTTACGATCTCACCGAAGGGACTGCGGATGACATTTACCTCTCTGGTGGAATTTCTGGCAGGAGCAATCATTCCCCTGCCATTTATGCCGGATGCAGTCAGAAAGGTATTGGAATTACTGCCGTTTGCGGGAATGTTCAATGTACCTCTTCGTATTTACAGCGGCGATCTTTTCGGCAGGGAGATGATACGGGCCATGGAACTGCAGTGCTTTTGGCTGGCAGTTTTGTATATTACGGGAAGAATGCTGTGCCGTGCGGCGCAGCGCAGAGTAGTGGTACAAGGCGGCTGATGCGGAACCGGCCTTACATCGAAGAATGCCGTCAGAACAGGCATTCTCTTTATAGAAGGAGATTTGTATGGGACAAAGTATCAGATTGTATTTTCATTATCTATCGCTTGCATTGCGAAGCAGCATGCAGTATAAAATGTCGTTTTTTCTGGTCGTGGCCGGACGTTTTCTGGCGTCGTTCAATGCGATACTGGGCGTATATTTTATTTTTATGCGTTTTCATAAAGTAAAAGGATATGGGTTTGGAGAAGTGCTTCTGTGTTTTGCCATTATTCAGATGAGTTTTGCGCTCTGTGAAAGTGTTTCCCACGGGTTTGCCGTTTTTTCGGGAATCGTGAGAAGCGGACAGTTTGACAGGATCCTGTTACGGCCAAGGGGAGCAATTCTGCAATTGCTGGGGGCAGAGTTTGACGTCAGCCGGTTTGGTATGCTTTTGCAGGGAATCATTATGTTTATCTATGGAATCGTGGTCAGTCCTGTGGAATGGACGGCTTTGCGTATTTTGACGGTCATATCCATGGTATGCGGCGGAACCGTACTCTTTGTGAGTATTTTTCTTTTGGAAGCGGCAATCAGTTTTTTTACGCTGGAAGGGTTGGAGGCCGTCAATATTCTGTCTTATGGGGCCAAGGAACATGGAAAATATCCGGTTGATATTTACGGAAAGGGCATGATGAAATTCTGTACATATGTAATTCCGTATGCTCTGGTGCAGTATTATCCGCTGCAGTATCTGTTGGGACGTACCGAAAGGTGGTATTACAGCCTGTATCCGCTTGGCACGCTTCTTTTTGCCCTGTTTTGTTATGGATTGTGGAGACTGGGGATCAGCCGTTATCAGTCGGCCGGTTCGTGAGCGGTTATCCTTCCGGTCTGTCCCTGTGTTTGGCGATTACCTGTATACATGATATGGAAAAAGGAATTGACAGCGCATGCAAAAAATATTATACTATACCTAGTAATACAAAACATTATGTTTTCAAAAGAGGGGCAGGCTGTTATATGAACGATAAATACGAACGGCAGATGAAGAAGGGCGTTCTGGATATGCTTGTTTTGAAGCTGTTGGAAAATGATAAAAAATACGGCTACCAGTTAATCCAGGAGCTGCGGGAGAAGAGCGGTGATATTTTCTGCCTGAAAGAGGGGACTTTATATCCGATTCTGTATCGTTTGGAGGATGAGAAGCTGGTAGAGAGCAGCTGGTGTGAGCCGGAGGTAAAACAGGTTCCCAGAAAGTATTATATGATCACGCAGAAGGGCGAAAAGGAATTGGCGGAGATCTACGGAGTCTGGAGGCAGATTGCGGAGGGGGCGGAAGAAGTAATGCGTAAAAGAGACTGAAAACGGGATATGGGTTGATAGAAAAACATGAAAGGACAAAATAGCAGATGAGTAGAGAAGATTATGTAAAGCAAATTATAAAAAAGGTAAAATGCTCCAAAAATAAAAAGGAAGAGATTAAAAGACAGATTTTAGCGGACATTTCAGCGAGGATGGAGGCTGGGGAGAGCCTGGAGGAAATTGTGGCGAATATGGGAAAGGCGGAGGAGATTGCAGAAGAGTTTAATCAGAATCTTTCTCCTGAAGAGGTAAAGGCCTATAAGAAAAGCATGCTGTTTAAGAATCTGGCGTCGGCGGCTGTCGTGTTCGCCGTTTTGTGCGCCTTTGTCTGGTGGTGGCTGCCGAAAACATATGAAGCCGGGCACAGCGGAAAGTTTGTAAAGGAAAACGTGGAGAAAGAAGTAGAAGAGACGATTCTTTTGTTAAACGCGGATGATTTTGATGCCTTAAAAGCGTATGCGGCAGAAGAACTGCAGGCTACCCTGACAAAGGAAACAATTGATGAAGGCCGGGCGCTTCTTGGCGATGAGTGGGGAGAACTGCAGGAGATCGGAACGGTCTATATGGCGGAAATAGAACAGAAGGGAAAGACGTATATTTTTACACAGGTGCATGTCACTTACGAAAATGTGAAGGTTATTTATACCATCAATTTTGATGAAGAGATGCGTCTGGCAGGCATTTTCTTTCAGTAAAGGCGATAGATTACCATGCATGTTTGGGAGGTAGGTTAAATGACGGAAGAATGGATCGGATTTATTATATGGTGTCTGGCAGGCATTTTCTTTATCGGCATGGGAATATATGCCGCATTTTCCCAAAAGCCGAAAGTAATGGGATTTTGGGCGAATGCGGAAATGTTCGAAGTGACGGATAGAAAGAGATATAATCGGGCGATGGCGAAATTATTCTGTATATTCGGGATGGTATTCATTTTACTGGGACTGCCGCTGTTAGCGGAAGATCATTCGGCATGGATCATTCTTTCCATCGTTGGCGCAATGGCGGAAAGTATTGCGGCCATGGTGGTTTATGTGGTTGTCATTGAAAAGAAATACAGGCGCAGATAAACAAATATAAACGCAGATAAAGCAACGCGGATCAGGAAAGGACGGAGCGTATATGAAAGGAAAACCGGCACATGATTCTACGTATGCCGTTGAGGGAATCCTTCTGAAAATGGAGCGTCTTAAACAGGGCAAAGGCCAGAAGGAAGTTTGTTACGGCATCTGCGTACCGTCTTATTTGAGTAAGATAGAACACGCGGCGGTATGCCCGGAGCGGGAGATACTGGCGGCGCTTTTTGACAGGCTGGGCATTGCTTATGAGAAGGATGAAGCGGTTTTAAGCGACCTTGAAAAATTGACAGAGGATTATTTCTATCGTATGCGTTACTGGCTGGACACCCGGTCTGTTTATGACAGATTAAAAGCGCATGAGAAAACGCTGCGTTACAGCAGATATGCGATAGAATGGTTATTGATCAAGGGGTTTGAAAACAGGCAGCCGGACCCGCTGCTTAGGCAGATGCGGCCGCATATGGATGGCAGGCAGAATGCCTATTATCAGATTCTTTGTTCTATGCAGACAGAGGAAGCGGATGGGCAGGTGCGGCTTTGCGAGGAGGCTTGCGCGGTTTTGCAGGATTCTTATGCGCTTGGCAGTCTGTGCGAGGCATATTTTAATCGGGGAAATTATACGGCGATTCATGCGCTCGAACAGCGTTTTGTCGCAATTGCGGTGGAAGAGGGAAATACGGCCGGTCTTGCCAAATACTTTTTCCTGAATGGGACTGCTTATGCCTGTCTGCATGTGGAAGAGATGATGATGCTATACTATGAACGTTATATCAGACTTCTGCAGAATACCGGATGGAAAGACCGGAACCCGTATCTGTATTATAATATGGGGGCGACATTAGTCAGTCTGAAAAAATACGATGAGGCTTTGGTTTATCTGGAAAAGGCCGGGGCGTGTGAAGGTTTGAAAACAGACATTTTACATAAAAAAGCGATTGCTTATCTGCGGATGGGCAAAAAGGAAGAAGGAAAACAGATTCTTGAAAAACTAAAAAAAGCGGTCTTTGACGCCGAACAGTCGTTCATGCCGGAAAATACGCGGTTTCTGCAGTTTGCATATCAGGAACTTGCGTTAGAGTACGCATACGAAGAAGATTTTAAAGAACGGCCGGAATACCTGTCTGTATTAGAAAAACTGACAGATGAGATTAGGAAAACAAAGCATTTTGGGTACTTGTATTTCTATAAAGACCTGATTGTGGAAGCCTATAAAAGACAGCGGAAATATAAAAAAGCATTGGAATTTGAACAGGAAGTTTCCAGGATTGCCATAAAAAATATATTTTAAACCTGTAAATTAGACTAAAATTTCTCAAAAAGAATCCCTTTACAACCTCTTAACGTATTGTATACAATAAAACCCGAGAAAGCCGTCTTTATATGCAGACATAAGACATACGGTATTTGCGGGAAGCGGCGCAGGGAGGGTGTAAAGCGATGCATAAAGGTAAAAATAACGAAGCCGCAAAAAATGCAGAAGATATTCAAAAAACAGAAGTTCCGGGAAATCGCCGGGGAACGCTGTGGACGAAAGATTTCTCCTGTATCACGCTTGCAACGGTTTTGAGCGCGATCGGCGGAGAGGCCATGAATCTGCCTGTAAGTTTATTGATTTTTGACAAAACGGGATCACCTTTTTTATCCGCGCTGATCATGGTCTGCGGGATGCTGCCGGATGTTCTGTTTCCGGTATTTGTTGCGCCCTTTATCGATAAGGGAAGTAAGAAGCGTTGGATTGTGGGACTCGATATCCTGCTTGCGGCGATTTATCTGCTGATGGGATTTCTGGTTTCGGGGACGCGTTTTGTTTTCGCGGTTTATCCGCTTTTTACGCTCACGGTGGGGACAATTTCCGTTTTTTACCGTCTTGCCTATTTGGCATGGTATCCGGATCTGATTCCGTACGGAGCGGAGCAGAAAGGCTATGCGGTCAGCGGTACGATCTATCCGCTTATAACGATTGCCATGTCGCCTTTCGCGGCTTTCTTATATGCAAACGTATCGATAGAAAACCTATTTTTCGGGGTTTCGGCGCTTACCGTGGTCTCCGTGTGTATAGAAAGCGCCGTTCGGGAAAGACGCAGAGAAAGGCATACGGTTTATTCGTTCCGTGCATATTGCGCCGATATCAGGGAAGGATTTCGTTATCTGAAACAGGAAAAAGGAATCCGCAATATTTACACTTATATGGGAATTATGCAGGGCAGTTCGGAAGGTATGGCGCTTATTACGCAGGTATACTTTCAGACGCAGCTTATTTTTAGCGTGGTGATGCTTGGTTTCTTAAAAAGCGCCGAGATGATCGGCAGGGTGCTCAGCGGTTTGATCTGGTATAAAGCGCAGATTCCGGTGCATAAGCGTTATACGTTTACCAGATTTGTTTATTTGTTCTACAGTCTTATGGATATGCTGCTTTTATTCATTCCGTATCCGGCGATGCTTATCAACCGGTTTGTCTGCGGGGGACTCGGAACGGCCAGCGCCACCGTCCGCGAGAGCGCGGTGCAGTCTTATCTGCCTGATGAAATGCGGGCCAGGGTGAATGCGCTTTTTAATGTGCTGTTTGCCGTGGGCGGGGTATTTTTCCAGTTCTTTGCGGGAATACTTGCGCAGGCACTTCCCTACCGGGCCGTTGCGCTGCTTCTTGGAGGGATAGCGATCGGCAGTATGTTCTTTTTCATTGTTCTGCCGGCGAAAGACAACCGGCCGGTATACGAGGCAGTACGGAAATGTTCTGTCGGAAAAGACTGTTTATGAAATTCTGTCACAGCATTGTATTCTGTGATGGAATATCATATAATAAAGCGGATGACAGGAAAAGGGGAACAAAACCGCGATCATGAAAAAATTTACCATAAGCAGTGCTTTTTTGAAGAACATTGCCTATCTTTCAATGTTTATCGATCATTTTTTTGCCGTGGTCTTTACGGTATACATACAGTGGAGTGCGGCGCAGGGAGTTTATATCGATTCCGCGCAGAGTATTTATTATACGGGAAGAGCGGTCGGAAGGGTCGCGTTTATCTTGTTTGCCTTTATGGCGGCGGAAGGATTCTGTCATACGCACAGTGCAGGAAAGTATTTGCTGAGGCTTGGGATCTTTGCCCTGCTTTCGGAAATTCCTTTTGATCTGGCTATCCATAATACTTTTCTGGAAACGGGCGGTCAGAATGTATATTTTACCCTTTTTCTCGGCGTGGCGGCGCTGTTTTTTATCGATAAACTGCGCGGGCATTTGATTCTGCAGATGCTTGGCGTGCTGTTATGCTGCGCGCTGGCGGTTTTCTTAAAGACTGACTATATGATCATGGGAGTTCTTTTGATCGTTACGTTTTACCTTTTCAGAGAAATTTTCTGGCTGAAGGCGGCTGCGGGAAGTATCGTCATTTATTTTGGCACGGTACTGTACTATATGTTTACTTTTCCGCATCGGTCTGCGCTTCCGGTCAGCGTTTATTTTCAGGCGGCCGAATTGGAACTGTGCGGCCTTTTTGCATTTATTTTCATCTATTATTACAATGGAAGCAAGGGCAGACAGCTGCCGAAAATGTTTTATTATTCCTTTTATCCGCTGCATCTGTTGTTATTGTATGGGATTAAACTATGGTTATTTGTATGAGAGAGATAGGAGAACGTATTCTGCGGGATATGAAAGATTTTTGGCTGGCGGCGCTTGTAATCGTCGGCTATGGCATTGCGGTCAATCTGATCTTCGGGGCTTTCTGTCCTATGGTGATCCTGACCGGTTTCCCGTGTCCGGGATGCGGCATGAGCAGGTCCATCTTCTATCTTTTTGCGGGACGGTTACAGCAGTCTGTTTTCATGCATCCGCTGGGACTTCCGATCGTATGCATTATCGTTTATTTTCTGTGGAACCGCTATATAAGAGGGAGAAGGGCGAAGGGAATTGTTTTTCTGATCGGCGTATCGGCAGTTTTTCTGGTCGTGTTTTATATATGGCGTATGGTTTTGTATTTCCCGCACAGGGCGCCGTATGTATATACGGAACAGAATATTCTGGCGGATCTTTGTCCGTTTTATGAGCAGATACTACACGAATGGGGAATAATATGATAAGATGATAAAAAGCACTGCAGCTTATGAAGGAGGAACAGTTAGCAAATGGATAGTAACAATATGTATCAGAATCAGCAGGGCACAGGCGGAGCCCCCGGAAATGACCGGTCCGTAAATTATGATGGAAACAGCTATCAGAATGACAATGCCTACAACCAGAATACATACCGACAGAATCAGAACTATCAGGATCCTTATAACCAGAGCGGAAATTATCAGCAGTATCCGTACAACAATAATTATAATAATTATAACGGGAATTATCAGGCTCCGTACGGACAGAGTCCGCAGATGGAGCTGGAAGAACCGGTGAAGATGAGCGAATGGCTTCTGACATTCCTGATCGGTATCATTCCCTGTGTGAATATTGTCATGTGCTTTGTATGGGCGTTCAGTTCAACGGAGAAAAAGAGTAAATCCAACTTTTTCAAAGCTTATCTGCTGGCAATGGGTATTTTGCTTGCATTTTATCTGCTTCTGATCATCGTCGGTGTGGCTACGGGAATCGCGATAGAAGGAGCATACTACTAAAACGTTCCCGCGCTCCATCTTGCGGATGCGCCGCAGGGAAGGATCAGACCGTTTGTACTGACGGGCAGACCGATCTCCGAAGCCTGTACCTGTCCGCCGAAATCCCGGACGACAACGGTATGCAGCATGTAAGAGAGTACAGCAGGCTGTAAGCCTGTGGTATAGGAATTGAGCAGGAAAAAGAGGGCATCTTTCGACAGGATCTTCGCAGTAAGCGTAAGAAACGGGAAGATGCTTTCTTCTATTTTCCAGATCTCGCCTTTGGGACCTCTGCCGTAAGAAGGCGGATCCATAATAATGGCATCATACGTATTGCCGCGGCGGATCTCGCGTTCGACAAATTTCATGCAGTCATCGACAAGATAGCGGATCGGCGCATCGGCAAGACCGGAAGCGGCGGCGTTTTCCTTGGCCCATGTGACCATGCCTTTGGAGGCATCCACATGCGTAACCTGTGCGCCTGCTTTGGCGGCGGCTAATGTAGCGCCGCCCGTGTAAGCGAACAGATTCAGTACCTTTATGGTTCTGCCTGCATCCTTTTTGCGTGCGTCTTTTATAATAGAAGAAAACCAATCCCAATTGGCAGCCTGTTCCGGGAAAAGGCCGGTATGTTTGAAGCTGAAAGGCTTTAAATGAAATGTCAGATCCCGGTAACGAATGCTCCATTCGTCCGGCAGATCAAAAAATTCCCATTCGCCGCCGCCTTTGGCGCTTCTGTGATAGTGGCCGTTTCTTTTCTTCCAGCCGGGATGCTTCTTTGGCGTATTCCAGATGACCTGCGGGTCAGGTCTGACAAGCAGATAATCGCCCCAGCGTTCCAGTTTTTCTCCGGCTGATGTATCCAGTACTTCATAATCGTTCCAGTTGTCGGCTGTCCACATTGTTTTTTCTCCATCGTTTTCGTTTTATTAGAATAACAGTATTTATTCCGTACCGTTTTTTAGATAATCACACTTTGCAAATAATCCCCAGGTTTCGTATCCGGCAGTTTCCAGCTCACCAAGATGGGAATAATCGTTTAGCCGGACTATATGCCAGGCAGGTTTTTCTTTCGCCCGGACAAGTTCTGTCAGGGCAGTATTTTCCATCCAGTTTAAAAAGTTGATATCCTCATCCGGCCGGTTCAGGAGCAGATTCGTCAATACCCTCAATGTGATGCCGTGAGAGACGATAATCACACTGCTTTCGGGTGTTTCTTTCTGCAAATCATTTTCTATGAACTGCCGGCACCGTTTCTTGATATCCTGATAGGATTCTCCGCCGGGGGCCTGGAGGGATGACAATTTTTCATCCAGATCGATCTCCGGATATTTCTGCCGGCGTTCTTCCCAGGACATGCCTTCAAGCTTTCCCAGATCCATTTCCTTCAGATGATCAGACTCCGTAATTTTGATATTTTCCCGTCCGGCACAGCGCAGGATTTCCGACAAAGTCTCTCTGGCTCTGGCAAGAGAACTGCAATAGGCGGATAATTCCACATTTTCTAACTCTGCACGGATTTTTCGTCCGATGCGCCGGGACTGCATGATACCTTTTTCCGTCAGTTCAAAATCAGTCGTCGATATGATCTTTCCTTTTATATTGCCATAGCTTTCTGCATGGCGTATCAGGTATAGTTTCAATTTCCCGTCCTCTTATGGGGTCTCCGCTACATTGTGTTATGGAGTGTTTTGGCGGCTCTTTTTGTCTTCGAATCCATATTATCATATAATTGTATTTTTTAACAGATGAAGTTTGGTCTCACGATCTGTACTGTCTGCGGTTAAAGATGATTGATTTTGTCTTTTATCCTGCGTTTGATCTGAAACGATAGGCGTGAAGAATACCGCTCATTTTTGATCAGCAGTTCGTAAGCGTCCATGACTCCGGCAAAGTAGCAGAATCCGAAAAGGCCCGTTGCAAATCCCAGAAACATAAACGAATGATATTCAGACCAGACAAACTTTCCGTTCACAGTTAAGGAAAGAGCCAAAATGCCGACTATAAATAAAATAGTACTTGGAACAAGCAAAGCAGTATAAATTCTCTTTTTGGTCTGATACACACCGGATAATTCTTTCAGATACCCGCAGTCAAGTATCAGCGGCTCTTCTCTCAGGATTTTATATTGTTCCTGCTCCGAAAATGATCCCAGGACAAAAGAAGCGATGCCGGCGATGATAAAAACTGCCATTCCCAGAAAACGCCAGGTCTGATCAGCGGGAAACATGACATAAGGTATCCCCGACAAGGCCCAGGACATAAAGCCTATACCGATATAGCAGCTTACTTTTTTCTGATTTGCAAGATATCCTGCGGCCATTTCTCTGCTTACATAATATCCTTTTTCATTTGCATCGTGAGAAGCTTTCTCATCCTTTAACAGGAAGTCTACGGATGTTTCAAAGATATTGGATAATTGCAGCAGTTTTTCTGTTTCCGGAAATCCCTGATTGTTTTCCCATTTGCTGACCGCCTGTCTGGTTGTGCCTATTTGTTCGGCAAGCGTTTCCTGCGAAAGTCCTTTTTCCTTTCTTAGTTTCAATAATTTTTCTCCGAATGTCATATATAGGTGTCCTCCTTGATTTTGATAGGGCAATCTTATCAAATCAGGTTGTAACTTTCTATCTTTTCAGAATGGAACTTTGTCAACGCTGCGTTGCGGATGTGTTATTTCCGGTAAAACAGCGCTCTTTTGCCGTATTTTGACACAATGATGCCAAAACACATTATATCACTCAAGTTTTCTCTTTTCTATCGGTTTTATAAGAAAAATATCTTGATGGGATCGGCGCCCGGCGTTTCGCAATCGTCTGTATTCTGGAAATAATATGCAGGGAGGCTGTTTTGACGAGATGCGGTTCCGGATATAAATTTTTTCCATATTTTCTAAAAAAACACTTGCATCTTCCGAAAGCATCCTGTATAATAGCAAATGCTGTGACATGATAGCTGTGAAGCGTGAGGTTGCTGCCCTTGCGGCAGGTTTTCCGTGGAGCGAATGTCAAGTTAGGAAACTGACGACAAGTCACTGTACAGAAAGAATGTCTGATAAGATCAGAAACGACGTGTTAAAACGAATGCCTGGAGGCAGTCGTTGCGAGTTCCTTACGGAACATCGCGGTGTACTATTAAGGTAGGACACACACGGGAGAGTGTACAGTCACCGCTTGTCGTACTTAAGAATAAAAGTGCGAAAAGGAGGCGACTTTTTTTATGGCAAGTCAGGTAATGAGAATTACATTAAAAGCTTATGATCATCAGTTAGTTGATGCATCTGCCAAAAAAATTATCGAAACAGTTAAGAAGAACGGATCTCAGGTAAGCGGACCGGTGCCCCTTCCTACGAAAAAGGAAGTAGTAACGATTCTTAGAGCGGTTCACAAGTACAAAGATTCCAGAGAGCAGTTTGAACAGAGAACTCATAAGAGACTCATCGATATCATTGCTCCGACACCGAAAACTGTAGATGCGCTGCAGAGACTGGAAATGCCGGCCGGCGTATATATCGATATCAAAATGAAGAACAAATAAGACCCCTACTAGTATGGTTCCCCGGAACCCGCTGTAGAATAAAGGAGGTAAAACAATGAAAAAGGCTATTTTAGCAACAAAGGTCGGAATGACCCAGATTTTTAATGAAGACGGCACTTTAACACCTGTTACCGTACTTCAGGCAGGACCGTGTGCGGTAACCCAGATCAAAACAGTTGAGAATGACGGGTACAGCGCTGTACAGGTCGGATATGTAGACAAGAAAGAAAAGATTGTCAACAAAGACAAAAACGGCAAAAAAGAAGTAATTCACAGACATGGTGTGAACAAAGCAGAGAAAGGCCATTTTGATAAAGCCGGCGTTTCCTGCAAGCGATTTGTCAGAGAGTTTAAGTTGGAAAATGCGCAGGAGTATACAGTCGGAAGCGAAATCAAAGCCGATATTTTTGAAGCGGGCGACAGAGTGGATGCAACGGCAGTTTCCAAAGGTAAAGGATTCCAGGGTGCGATCAAGAGACATGGTCAGCACAGAGGACCTATGACTCATGGTTCCAAATTCCATCGCCATCAGGGTTCCAACGGCGCCTGTTCTTCTCCGAGCCGTGTGTTCAAAGGAAAAGGCATGCCGGGACATATGGGATGTGTAAAGGTAACAGTACAGAACCTTACAGTAGTAAAAGTTGATGCGGAAAAGAATCTGATCCTTGTAAAAGGCGCTGTACCGGGACCGAAGAAAGCCTTAGTAACCATTAAAGAAACAACTAAGGTCGATGCGAAATAGTGACATGAGTCACAGATGAAAGGAGGACCATTCAGATGGCAAACGTATCTGTTTATAATATGGAAGGCAAAGAAGTCGGCAAGATGGACTTAAATGATGCGGTGTTTGGTGTAGAAGTGAATGAACACCTTGTACACATGGCAGTTGTCCAGTATCTTGCAAATAAACGTCAGGGAACACAGAAAGCCAAAACGCGTTCAGAAGTTTCCGGCGGTGGTAGAAAACCTTGGAGACAGAAAGGAACCGGTCATGCGAGACAGGGTTCTATCAGAGCTCCTCAGTGGAAAGGCGGCGGCGTTGTATTCGCTCCGGTTCCGAGAGATTATTCATTCAAGATCAATAAGAAAGAAAAAAGAGCCGCATTAAAATCGGCATTAACAAGCAGAGTGCAGGAAAACAAACTGATCGTTGTTGACGAGTTGAAATTTGACGAGATCAAGACAAAGAATTTTAAGTCAGTTATGAATAACCTGAAAGTTGACAAAGCACTGGTTGTTTTAGGTGAGAAAAATGAGAATGCGGTACTTTCCGCAAGAAACCTTCCCAAGATCAATACGGCATACGCTGATTCAATCAACGTATACGAGATCCTGAAAGGCGGCACACTTGTTCTTACCAAGGACGCGGTAGCAAAGATCGAGGAGGTGTATGCATAATGGCAGCAATCCAATATTATGACGTAATCCTCAAACCGGTTATTACAGAGAAGAGTATGGCAGGTATGAGTGACAAGAAATATACTTTCCTGGTTCATCCGGAAGCTAACAAGACAATGATCAAAGAAGCCGTAGAGAAGATGTTCGAAGGCGCGAAGGTAGCCAAAGTCAATACGATGAATCTTGACGGTAAGACCAAAAGAAGAGGCATGGTATACGGCAAGACCGCAAAGACCAAAAAGGCGGTTGTACAGTTGACCGAGGACAGTAAGGATATTGAAATCTTTACAGGACTATGATAAGCCGAAGAGAATTTCTAAGGCTTCGGCTGACAGAATCGCATTGCGATTTTGTCGGGGTATCGGAAGAGGTAACATGGAGATACCGGGAGTTTTTTAAGAGAACATCCGGATGGATGTTGGGATAATGTATGCGGCATAGGAGAGTAACAACGAAAGAATGAAAAATGTGCTGCGCGAAAATCATTGAGGAAAAGGAGATAAGATCATGGGAATTAAGACTTATAACCCATATACACCTTCAAGGCGTAATATGACCGGTTCTGATTTCGCTGAGATTACCAAGACAACACCTGAAAAGTCACTTTGTACTTCTCTTAAGAAGAATGCAGGACGTAATAATCAGGGAAAGATCACAGTCAGACATCAGGGCGGCGGAAGCAGAAGATTATATAGAAACGTTGATTTTAAGAGAAATAAGGATGGTATTGCAGCAAAGGTGATCGGTATCGAATACGATCCGAACAGAACTGCCAATATTGCACTGATCTGTTATGAAGATGGATTAAAATCCTATATTCTGGCACCGGAAGGCCTGACAGTCGGCATGAAAGTTATGAATGGTCCGGAAGCAGAAGTAAGAATCGGAAACTGCCTGCCGTTATCCGAGATTCCGGTAGGTACAGTGATCCATAATATTGAACTGTATCCGGGTAAAGGCGGACAGCTTGTTCGTTCCGCAGGCAACGGCGCACAGTTAATGGCTAAAGAAGGTAAGTATGCAACACTGAGACTTCCCTCCGGCGAAATGAGAATGGTTCCGCTTGTATGCCGTGCAACGATCGGGAATGTCGGCAATGTAGACCACAACCTGATCAAGATCGGTAAAGCAGGACGTAAACGTCATATGGGTATCCGTCCGACAGTCCGTGGTTCTGTTATGAACCCCAACGACCATCCGCATGGCGGTGGTGAAGGACGCGCACCGATTGGACGCCCGGGCCCGTGTACACCGTGGGGCAAACCTGCACTCGGCCTGAAGACGCGTAAGAAGAAAAAAGCGTCCAATAAGCTGATTGTAAGAAGAAGAGACGGCAGAGCCATTAAATAGGCGAGGCTGAAAAGATTTTCTAAAATGTCAAAGGACGCCATTTAAGAAAATCTAAGTTTCAGCCGAAAGAATTGCCTAAGCAATTCTTTCAGACAGTGGATATCTATATAATATTTAGGAGGAAAGATCATGGCAAGATCACTGAAAAAAGGACCATTTGCAGATGCAAGTTTATTGAAAAAAGTAGATGCTATGAATGAATCAGGACAGAAACAGGTTATTAAGACCTGGTCCCGTCGTTCTACTATTTTCCCGTCTTTTGTCGGACATACTTTTGCTGTTCATGACGGAAGAAAACATGTGCCTGTATATGTTACGGAAGATATGGTTGGACACAAACTCGGTGAGTTTGTTGCAACCAGAACTTATAGAGGACATGATAAGGACGAAAGAAAGTCCAAAGTTCGCTAAATTGAAAGGAGGTTTTATCTATGGCTAAAGGACATAGATCCCAGATAAAAAGAGAAAGAAATGCGAACAAAGATACAAGACCTTCAGCAAAATTATCTTATGCAAGAGTGTCTGTACAGAAAGCGTGTTTCGTATTGGATGCCATAAGAGGCAAGGATGTAACTACAGCATTGGCGATTCTGGAATATAATCCCAGATACGCGTCCGGCATTATTAAGAAGTTATTGGAGTCCGCTGTTGCAAATGCGGAAAACAACAACGGAATGAATGCGGAAAACCTTTATATTGCAGAGTGTTATGCAAATAAGGGGCCTACCATGAAGAGAATCAGACCAAGAGCACAGGGTAGAGCTTACAGGATCGAAAAGAGAATGAGCCATATTACAATCGTTCTGGATGAGAGATAGGAATGATATAGGAAGGAGAAAAACATGGGACAGAAAGTTAATCCTCACGGCCTCAGAGTCGGCATAATTAAAGAATGGGATTCCAAATGGTATGCTGATGCAGAATTTTCCGACTTTTTAGTAGAAGATTATAACATCAGAAAATACCTGAAAGAAAAATTATACAGTGCCGGTGTTTCCAAGATTGAAATTGAAAGAGCATCGGACAGAGTAAAAGTAATCATCTATACTGCAAAACCGGGCGTAGTGATCGGTAAAGGCGGTGCAGAGATCGAAGTAACGAAGAAACAGCTTTCCAAATTAACCAACAAGAAAGTACTGGTAGATATTAAAGAAATCAAGAGACCGGACAGAGATGCACAGCTTGTTGCAGAGAATATCGCACAGCAGCTTGAAAACCGTGTATCGTTCAGACGTGCCATGAAATCCTGCATGGGCAGAACCATGAAGGCAGGCGCGCTTGGTATCAAAACAGCCTGTTCAGGACGTCTTGGCGGCGCTGATATGGCTCGTACAGAGTTCTACAGCGATGGTACGATCCCGCTTCAGACATTAAGAGCTGATATTGATTACGGCTTTGCGGAAGCAGATACAACTTACGGTAAAGTCGGTGTCAAAGTATGGATTTACAAAGGCGAGGTACTTCCTACAAAATCTAACAAGGAAGGGAGCGATAAATAATGTTAATGCCAAAAAGAGTAAAACGTCGTAAACAGTTCCGTGGTTCTATGGCCGGAAAAGCTACTCGTGGTAATACGATTACTTACGGTGAGTGGGGTATTATAGCAACAGAACCATGTTGGATCAAATCGAATCAGATAGAGGCTGCCCGTATTGCAATGACTCGTTATATCAAACGTGGCGGTAAAGTATGGATCAAGATTTTTCCGGATAAACCGGTAACAGCAAAACCGGCGGAAACACGTATGGGTTCCGGAAAAGGTACTTTGGAATATTGGGTAGCGGTTGTTAAGCCGGGACGCGTAATGTTTGAGATCGCAGGAGTTCCCGAAGAAGTAGCGAAAGAAGCGTTACGTCTTGCAACACATAAGCTTCCATGTAAATGTAAAATCGTTTCTAAAGCAGACTTGGAAGGCGGTGTATCAAATGAAAACTAATAAGTATGTTGAGGATTTACAGAAAAAATCAGAGGCAGAATTAGCACAGGAACTGGTAGATGCTAAAAAAGAACTTTTCAATTTGAGATTCCAGAACGCAACAAATCAGTTGGACAATACGGCAAGAATTAAAGAAGTAAGGAAAAATATTGCGAGGATTCAGACCGTGATCACCCAGAAGGCGAAAGCGGCGAATTGAAAGGAGAATGAGTCGTGGAAAGAAATTTGAGAAAAACCCGTACTGGTAAAGTTACCAGTAATAAAATGGATAAGACAATCGTGGTAGCGATCGAAGACCATGTTAAGCATCCGCTTTACGGTAAGATTGTAAAAAGAACCTATAAGCTGAAAGCACACGACGAAAAGAACGAGTGCAGCATTGGCGATACCGTGAAAGTTATGGAGACAAGACCTTTATCCAAAGACAAGAGATGGAGACTTGTTGAAATTGTTGAGAAAGTTAAATAAAAGGGTAAAAATCTGCTGAGGCAATAAAGAACGTTGCCCGTAAAATCGATATTTTACCCGGAGGAATGCAGACATTCTTCCAGAAGAGTTGAAAGGAGATAAAAGCATGATTCAACAGGAAAGCAGACTTAAGGTCGCTGATAACACTGGTGCTAAAGAACTTCTTTGTATCAGAGTTATGGGTGGATCTACAAGAAGATATGCGCGCATTGGTGATATTATCGTTGCTACTGTTAAAGATGCAACACCAGGCGGCGTTGTAAAAAAAGGCGATGTTGTAAAAGCCGTAGTTGTTCGTAGTGTAAAAGGTGCCCGTCGTAAAGACGGTTCTTATATCAGATTTGACGAAAATGCTGCTGTTATTATCAAGGATGACAAAACTCCGAGAGGAACCCGTATTTTTGGACCAGTAGCAAGAGAGCTTCGTGATAAACAGTTTATGAAAATTGTTTCACTGGCTCCGGAAGTATTATAGGAGGTGCCGGGTATGTCAACAGTAAAGATTAAAAAGGGCGATACCGTAAAGGTTATTGCCGGTAAAGATAAAGACAAAGAAGGCAAAGTTATTTCCGTTGACCGGAAAAAGAGCAAGGTTTTAGTAGAAGGAATCAATAAGATCACAAAACATGAGAAACCTTCGGCAGCCAACCAGAATGGCGGTATCGTCCAGAAAGAAGCTCCGATCGATATTTCCAATGTTATGTATGTACACAAAGGAAAACCGACCAGAATCGGTTTCAAGATGGAAAACGGTAAAAAAGTCCGTTTTGCGAAATCCACAGGCGATATCGTTGATTAATTCTAAGGAAGGAGGTCTAAAAAGTTGAGTAGACTTAAAAGTTTGTATAAAGACGAGATCATAGATGCTATGACGAAAAAGTTTGGATATAAAAATGTTATGGAAGTTCCGAAGTTAGATAAGATCGTAATCAACATGGGTGTTGGTGAAGCAAAAGAAAATGCTAAAGTTTTGGAAGCGGCAGTCAGTGATATGGAAACGATCACAGGACAGAAGGCGATCATTACCAAGGCAAAGAACTCCATTGCGAATTTCAAGATCAGAGAAGGCCAGGCAATCGGTTGTAAAACTACATTAAGAGGCGACAAAATGTATGAGTTCCTGGATCGTCTGGTAAACCTTGCGTTACCTCGTGTACGTGACTTCAGAGGCGTGAATGCCAATGCTTTTGACGGCAGAGGGAACTATGCACTGGGAATTAAAGAGCAGCTTATCTTCCCTGAAATCGAATATGATAAGATCGATAAAGTAAGAGGTATGGATGTTATTATCGTAACAACGGCGAAAACAGATGAAGAAGCTCGCGAATTATTGAGATTATTCAATATGCCATTTGCTAAATAAAAGGAGGTAAATTCATGGCTAAGACAGCAATGAAGATAAAACAGCAGCGCAAACCGAAATTCTCCACAAGAGAATACAGCCGCTGCAAAATTTGTGGTCGTCCACATGCTTATTTAAGAAAATACGGAATTTGCAGAATTTGCTTCCGTGAGTTAGCATA
>ERZ808040.206-NODE-206-length-58515-cov-8.245320_pt1 | contig 58515 bp, 57 predicted proteins | sample MGYA00380191_ERZ808040 | MGnify/ENA primary metagenome ERZ808040 (study PRJEB31490, sample SAMN06133395) | mouse gut metagenome | isolation source: J6 | host: mice | place: China: Chengdu | collected 2015-05 ...
TATTGAATCACCTATATTCTCTAATGCCAACAGACTAAAAACATCAGATGACATTGGCGTAACAAAATAATCTGAAGCCAATAAAAGTGATCTATTAATAGCTCCTAGTGATGGTCCCATGTCAAAGAAAACATAATCATATTTTGAACACAATGTCAAAAAATGAACAAAAAGCATTGTAGATTTAATCCCACGCAAGTCACTTGATTTTACATCCTTCCATTCACTAGCCAAAAAGTCTTCGCATGATGCAAATTTGGGATTGCCTGGAATTAAATCAAACCTAAAATAAGTAGATTGTATTGCATTAAACTGAGAAACATATCCTAGCCCGTCTTCTAAGGGAGGAATTACATCTGCAATCGTAAATCCTGTAGGTTCATAGTATACATTCATAAATTGTTCTTCATCAAGTACATATGTTGTTGTATTACACTGAGGATCTCCATCTATTACCAATACTTTTTTCCTAAATATATTTGAAAATAAGCCGCTAAGTTGCATAATACGGTAGTTTTTCCCACCCCACCTTTATTATTAAATATTGATATTGCCTTCATAATTTCCTCCTACTATGTTAATCGACTATTCTTCACCTTCCATCAACTTTTTCAGTTCCTCTTTGCTGGGAAGAACAGTCAGATATTTGCGCGCAAATATCTGATTGTTATCCTCTGGCAAAGTCATTTCTACTACTGCATCATTCTTATTTTTACACAACAGAACACCTATAGTCGGATTTTCATCTTCTAATTTTACCTTACGATCATAATAGTTCACATACATCTGCATTTGTCCTATATCCTGATGCTTTAATCGACCAATCTTTAAGTCAAAGAGCACAAAGCAACGCAGCAGACGATTGAAAAATACCAAATCTACTCTATAATGCTCATCTTCAAAGGTGAATCTGACTTGTCTTCCAACAAAAGTAAACCCTCGTCCTAATTCTAACAGAAATTCCTGTAAATGATCAATTATCTTAGTTTCCAAATCTGTTTCTGAATATTTTGCCAGTTCTGGCAAACCTGTAAACTCCAATACATACGGGTCCTTCAATAAATCTTCTGGTTTCTCAATTATTTGTCCTTCTGCCGATAACCGTTCTATCCCCTCTCTATCCCTGCTCAATGCTAACCGTTCATATAATGCACTGTCATATTGTCTTCCCAGCTCTTTTACGCCCCATCCGTTACGAAATGCTTCAATTTCATAAAAATGCCGTTCATCTACGTTAGGAATACGCATAAGTAATACATAATGCGAAAAACTTAAAAAAAATTTCCTGCCTTCTCTTGTTGCTGGCAGGTTTTCAAATTGGGTAGACACTTTCTGCCCAATCTGATCTTGGGAATACACCATATAGAATCTACGCATCAATTTCAGATTTTCTACGGAAAATCCCTTTCCCAAACTCTCTGTCAAACGTTTTGATAATTCTTTAAGAATCGCTTTTCCATATTCAGCACGCTTCTCACCATTTTGCTCTTCTTCTAAAATTATTCTTCCTACTTCGTAATAGGAATAGACCATAGAAATATTTAGTGCTAATTTTGCTTGTTTTCTGGCATTTTTAAGAACTTCTAATACTCTGTCAAAAAAATCATTCTTCTTGATATTTTCCATAAAAATATTCTCCAAATTGAATTGGGTAGAAGCCGTCTACCTAATTCATATCATAACAAAACATCTTTCAAAATTCTACAATAATGAAAAACTCATCTCATTTTTATTTTTTCTTGTCATTTCAAGTCTCTTTCAAAAATGGTGTAGTAGTGGTGTAGTAAGCACCTCATTGAGCCGCACAATCATTGATTTTATGGGCTTTTCCGGGATTCTTCAAGATACTGCCGTGGCAGACAAATAATATTTTTATTATTTTCCATAACTCCTTATATGTTCTGTATTTCTTCTCAAATGCTTTCGTGTCATCAAAGTCCACATGGGTTGATTACTTTATCACATACTTAGTACCCCTTCCTCTGCCTTCAATTTTCACAACACCTTTTTTACCCATCTCTTTCAGTAATTGTGTTGTCTTTGATTTACCAAACGGGACGTAAGGAGCAATTTCGCTAATTGATTTCAGTATTGTTTTGCTTAAGATTTTATATATTTTTCTTTCGTCTTCCGTTAAATTCAGGTTTTTTTCAAAAACCGGAAGTACAATCTTAATTGTATTTTTCGACACTTCAAAATCCGGCTGCTTCAGTCCTTCTTCATAGAGCTGCTTTATCCGTGTAATTCCTGTACCGAATATTTCGACAAACCCCAGCCTGTAAAACACATTTGCAAGATTTCTATTTCTTAAGACTGAAAGTTTCCCTGATAAATACTCATCTTCCGTTATTCCAGAAGGCAGTCCTCCCGGAGAAAGAATTTCTATTCTGTCGTCAAACATCGAAACTTTTATCTGTGATTCCACATCCCATACCCTATGAATCAGCGCGTCTGCAATTGCTTCTCTAAACGCGGCCTCCGGTATTTTTTCTACTTTTTTCCTTTCGGTGCCTTGTATTTCTTCATATTGATAATAATCTTTGAATACCTCTGATACTTTTTCGTAGTCTGACAAAATGGATATATGATCAAATGTTGCTCTCTTATGAATCACGCTGATGTTCTCACCGAACCTTATTATATCAATTCCCGGAAAATGATTTTTATCCGCCAAAATACCAGCCGCATTATTATATCCGGTAGCGCTGTTATATAAATTCAGTGTTTTCAAGGTATCCTGATTAAAAGTTTCAATTTGAATACATTCTTTTAATTTTTGACATAGCGTATCAAAAGTTAGTTCTTGATCTTTACACGGCAATTCTTCAAACCTGATATTTTTTCCTTCTAAAATCAGTCTTGACAGCTCCAGTGTGTCAGCCTCTATTGTTGCAGTATCATTTCGCTTATATGCTTTCGATTTATATAAATATGGCTTTTGAAGCCCGCTTTTTACAGTCAGTTTTATCGTTCTGTCATTATTCTGCAATTCCAGTGTGTAATCAGGCTGCGGAGTAATGCTGTCATTAATTTTATTTTCGATATCCAGACAAGCTTGTTTTACATCCGACAATCCTTTGATATTGCCATTGTCATCAATGCCAAAAAATATTTCTCCACCATCATAATTCGAAAAGGCACTTACTGTTTTTAAAAATGTATTTGTAATCATTTCTTTGAACTCTGTTGTTCTTGTTTCACGCATACACTGCTCTCCCTTTCCAACTTTATTGCTCATATTATACACAGAAATATGCAAAAAATCAATCGTATTTTTTTACGATTGATTTTCTAAGTTGTGGAAACTCAAGTATATACCCCCTTGACACGCCCCGCCTTCCCGGTTTATAATAACTACACTGTGCAATCTGAAGATTGTAATTCTTTATGTAAAAGACATCTCGTAATGGACATTGATCGATACCATGAAGGTATTAGCCTTTTTTCGAAGGATTCCTTTAGAAAAAGGATAATTTCTTTATGGTATTTTTATATTCCGCCATAAAGAAAACAAACATAATCATCAAGAAAGGATTGCCTGATATGAAAACAAACAAAAACAATCAACAAGAACCAAAGACCAACAATGAAAATGTAAGAAATGTAGTAAACGCCGCCTTATGCCTCGCGCTCTGTATGGTGCTGCCCTTTCTGACCGGGCAGATCCCGCAGATCGGGAGCGCCCTGTCGCCGATGCACATACCCGCTCTGCTCTGCGGTTTTATTTGCGGATGGCCTTATGCGCTTGTCGTAGGATTTGCGGCTCCGCTGCTGCGTTTTATGCTGTTCGGCATGCCGCCCCTTTTTCCTACGGGGACCGCAATGGCTTTCGAGCTTGCTGCCTATGGCGCGGCAGCCGGAATTCTTTATAAGAAACTGCCCAGGACCATTCCCTGCATTTATATCTCCCTGATCGGGGCCATGCTGGCCGGACGTGTTGTCTGGGGAACCGCAATGGCTGTCATAGCAGGAGTCAGCCAGGTTCAGTTTTCCTTCCAGGCATTTCTTGCCGGTGCATTCCTCAACGCAGTGCCCGGCATCATCTGCCACATTATATTGATACCCGTTATTATCATCGCCTTACAGAAAGCGCATTTTATCGATCATGAATACTACTCATCAGCTCGTCCGGACACACTTAACTAAATACCCGCTTATGAAGCTTACCGATGCGGTAAAGCTTCTCTATCAAAGCGAATTTGGCCCAGGGCATATGATCCCGGACGAGTCCGCCAGTCTGCAAAGGCTTTATGAGGAATGGGAAAATACATCCCATTCCTCTTCAGGGCCTTTTTCAGAAGCTATCGGGAACGGCCTTGTACGGATTTATCTGGATACATTAAAGAAAGAAGAACTTCCTGTTTTAAATGCCATGTTCTGCCAAACTGCCTCTCGGGTGCATGGCAGCCGGGAAAAATTCATACGGGACCTGGATTTCCTTTCCTTGTATTTCCCCGATACGGAAAGCTTTTTTTCCGAATACAAAAAAATGGGATATCCTCCTGTCAGCCATAGCGCTTCTTACCAGCTTGCCTACAACCCTTCCTACCGGGTCGTGATGCAAAGCCATGCCGATTTCCTACGGCTGATCCGCACTTTGGACTCCTTTTTACAGAAAAATATCCCTTTTATTCTTGCGATCGACGGCAACTGCGCTTCTGGTAAAACAACGCTGAGCCGTCTGCTCGCTATGTATTTTGACTGCAATATCATCCCTATGGATGATTTCTTTCTCCCACCCGGTCTCCGCACTGACGAACGCCTTGCTCTGCCGGGGGGAAATGTTCATTATGAGCGTTTTATAGAAGAAGTAATGAAGCCTCTGCAAAACGGTTCCGAAGTATCCTACCGCCGTTTCCGCTGCGATATCATGGACTATGGAGATACTATCGCTCTCCCGCCCAAGCCTTTTACCATTGTGGAAGGCTCTTACTGCATGCGCCCGGAACTACGCGGCCTTTACCATTACTCCGTATTTTTATCCTGTTCTTACGAGCGTCAGACTGCCCGCATCCGCACACGCAACGGGGAGGAAATGTTAAAGAACTTCGTTTCCCGATGGATCCCCTTGGAAAACGCCTACTTTGACGCTTTCCAGGTAAAAAACGCCTGTTCCATGGTTATAAAAACCGACTAGGCCGGCCACCATGCCACAGCTTTGCTGCGACACAAATCTGGATGAAAAATGCCGTATTTCAGGCATTTTTCGGTGTGGACCACACTACTAACCTTCTACGATCAGATACCTTCCGTCGCCGATGTCGAACACCTCATCCGCACCCAATATTTCTTCCTCGTCCGCGCCTTCCGTATCGATGCCAGCTTCTTCAAAATATTCCAATACTTCCTGCACCGATGCCACGACGACCGCCATACAATCCTCCAGAAAAGCTTCCGCCTCTTCCGGAGTTTCCGCTACATCTTCCGGAAAAAGCTGCTTTTGTTTTTTCAGAAAACATGCCAAAACGGCATCATCATATTCGTGCATATCCGCCCCTCCTTTCCCGACAAAATTCAACTCTCTTTTTCACTATATACTGTCCTCACGTAAGAATCAAGTCTTTTACTGTCCGATATACTCCTTTTTCCAGATAGGACGGGCAGATATGTTTTGCCGCGGCTTTTACCTCTTCCCGGGCATTCTCCACCGCATAGCTTTCCGCAGCCGCTCTCATCATACCGATATCGTTATTGTTATCCCCAAAGGCCATCGTCTCTTCCTTCGAGATATGAAAATAATCCTGTATAAAAGCAAGCGCCTTTCCCTTATCTACGGACAAATCCATAAAGTCCACCCATTCATCGCCGGACATGCACGCCTTTACCTTATCCCCCCATTGGGGAATCAGCACGCTCTCCCCCAGTTCCCGTATGCTGTCTTTCTGGTATACGGCGATCTTGATGATCTCCGCCCCCTCTTCCAGCACATCATCCACCAAGGTGAATTTATTCCGGTATCCGTAAGTCAGCAAATCCACAAATGCCTTATTCCTCGATTCCACCAGGCCGCCATTCGGCGTGGAAACCATAATATCGCACATGCCTTCATACTCTCTGAGCTGTCGGATAATTGCTTCCGCATACTCCCTCCGCATCAATGTCAGCCGGATATCCTTCTCCTGATACCGGATCTGTGCGCCATTTTCCGCAATAAATACAATGCCTTCCTTAATGTCCCGAAAAACGTTGCGGATGCTCTCATACTGTCTGCCGCTTGCCGCACAGAATAAAATATCCCGTTTTTTCAATTCCCGAATGGCATCCGCCATTTCAGGATAGAGATCCGGTGTCGAATCCTTTATCAGTGTGCCGTCTATATCGCTCGCTATCAATCGAATCATTTTTTTCGTTTTATCCTTTCATTCCCAGGGTACACCCTCTGTTTTCCAGTTTCAGTTCCTGCCAGAGCCTTCCCACCGGCAGCCCAACCACATTGTTATAGTCTCCGCAAATGCCTTTAATATACGCCGCGCATCTGCCCTGCACCGCATAAGCTCCCGCCTTGTCCATCGGTTCCCCTGTTGCCACGTAATCCCTGATTTCTTCTTCGGACATCGGATACATGGATACATCCGTTTTTTCGTAAAAGGTATGGAACCGAACCGGCTTCCCACGCTCTTTCATACACAGAGTCACTCCTGTGTACACCTGATGGACATTGCCTTGCAAAATCCCCAGCATCCTTTGGGCATCCTCCTCATCCTCCGGTTTTCCCATCACCATTCCCCGAAAAGAAACTACCGTATCCGCACCGATCACCGTATATCCGTCTTCTTTTTCCCTCTCCAGCCTGGCATGGATATCCGATGCCTTTCGGATGGACAATTCGCAAACCATCTCTTCCGGCGGCTTCTTCCCGATATTTTCGTCGGCGCCGCTTGGCATTACTTCATATACTATGCCGATCTGTTTCAACAACTCTTTCCGCCTGGGCGACGCCGAGGCCAAAATCACACGTCCTGTCTTATTCATGATGTATCTCCGGTATAAATACGCGGTCATCCGCCGCCTTTTTCCTCAGCCCGGCCGCGGCTTTCGCCTCCAGTGAGAACTCCAGCTGGGAATTGTAGATAGCTTTTCCCCGTTTATCTACCTTGTCATAGTTTCCGTCCGGTTTCAGCACATGGGCTTTTACCGTATCTTTCAGTTCTCCTTCCAGAATGTGCATCAACTTCTCCCGCAGACTCATTTCCTCTATCGGAAAGAGAATCTCCACCCGCCGTTCCAGATTCCGGGGCATCCAGTCGGCACTGGCGCAATACATTTCCGGCGAACCATCGTTTTCAAAGTAAAAGATCCGGCTATGCTCCAAAAAATTACCGACGATGGAACGCACGCTGATATTCTCGCTTACGCCCGGGATACCTACCTTCAGGCAGCAGATTCCCCGGATAATCAGTTCTATTTTCACGCCTGCCGCGCTGGCTTCATATAATGCCTCGATAATATCCTTATCGCAAAGAGAATTCATCTTGGCAATAATATGCGCTGGACGGCCGGCTTTTGCATAATTTTTTTCCCTGCCGATCATATAGAGGAATTTATCCTTCAGCCAAAGAGGCGCAAGGGACAGCTTATTCCATGTACGGGGTTCCGAATAACCGGAAAGCATATTGAATACCGCCGTGGCATCCTCCCCGATCTGTCTGCTGCATGTAAACATGCCCACATCCGTGTAAAGCTTTGCCGTAGCGTCATTGTAATTGCCCGTTCCCAAATGGACATAACGGCGGATGCCGTCTTCCTCTCTTCTTACCACCAGCGTGATCTTGCTATGGGTCTTCAAGCCTACCAGGCCGTAAATTACATGACAGCCCGCCTTCTCCAGCATCTTCGCCCATACAATATTGTTCTCTTCATCAAAACGCGCCTTTAACTCCACCAGCACGGATACCTGTTTCCCATTTTCCGCTGCCAGGGCCAGAGCCGCTATGATCGGCGAATTGCCGCTGACGCGGTACAAAGTCTGTTTGATCGCCAGTACATCGGGATCTTTCGCCGCCGTCCTGATAAAATTCACCACCGGCGTAAAACTCTGGTACGGATGATGAAGAAGGATATCCCCTTTCCTTATCTCATCAAAAATATTGCAATCCTCCGGTAGTTCCGGCACTGGCTGAGGAGGCAGATATGCGGACTCCTTCAGCCGGCCGAATCCTTCCAGACCATACATTTTCATTAAAAAGGTCAGATCCAGAGGCCCGTCGATCTGATAAATATCCTCTGCTTCAATGGATAAATCATCCTTGATGATCTTCAATAAGCGCTTATCGATGCCGCTTTCCACCTCCAGGCGGATCGCCTGTCCCCACTGTCTCTTCTTCAGCTGTTTTTCGATCTCCTTGAGCAAATCCTCGGCCTCATCCTCCTCAATCGTCAAATCCGCATTGCGCATGATCCGAAAAGGGCTGGTGCAGACAATATGGTAGTTCAAAAACAGTTTTTCAATATTTCTTTCGATGATTTCTTCTAACAGAATGACTACTTTTTCCCCTTCTTTTTCTGACGGAACCGGCACGATCCTTGGAAGAACGCTGGGAACCTGAACCGTAGCGAATTCCAGTTCCGTTTTATTTTCTTTTTCGGCTTTGCCCTCTTTCGCCGCCTTGCCTTCCTTTACAGCTTTCCCTTCTTTTTCCGCCTTCCCTTCCTTTTTCTTTACAAGAGCCCCTATATTTAAAGTCTTATTCCTGATCAGCGGAAAGGGCCGGGAAGAGTCCACCGCCATAGGCGTTAAAACCGGATATACGTTTTCTTCAAAATATTTATCCACGTAGGCAGCTTCCTTTGCCGTCATTTCCTCATGATGTTCTATGAGCCGGAGTCCGTTTGACAAAAGCAGAGGCAACAGCGATCTGTTGTATGTACTGTACTGCTGGCTCACCAAATCGTGGGTCGCCTCGTTGAGCATCTTCAACTGCTCGGACGGATTCAGCCCCGCAATGTCCGGCTTCGTATATCCGGCATGAACCATATCCTTCAAAGACGCCACTCTTATCATAAAAAACTCGTCCAGGTTCGAAGCCGTAATGCTCAGAAATTTCAGCCTTTCAAAAAGGGGAATATGCTTATCCCTCGCCTCGCTCAACACTCTTTTATTGAATAAAATCCAACTCAGTTCACGATTCGTATAATAGCGGGGATCAGAAAAAGTGATCGCCCCATTTTTTTTATCCATTTCCTTCCCATTCATATTTCCTGCTTTCCTCCATCAAAAATTCCTTCTCTGTTTGATTACCGGTTTCACGCTGTAAACCTCTTCAAAAAAGTCGGCTCTGTGGCTGAACATCCCTTTTTCAAGAGTAATGTCTTCATTCGTGTCCACAGTGATCGTCAGCACATCGTCTTTCAGCACGGTTTTTACATCTTTAAATTTCTGCTTGTGGCTTCTGTCAAGCCCGTTTGCCACCCGGAGGATGGCTGTCAGTTTGGCTATTTTCAAATATGCCTCCCTGTCCATAATCGATGTCCGCAGCACTTCATAATATTCGAATTCCTCATGGTTGAATTTGACCACATTCGCCACGATCTCCCGTTCCATATGGGACAGCCCTATGATCTCCGTCGCCATAATGATGCTATAGGAACACTCTCCCAGATTGACCATGCTGACATATTTGCCGCAGTCGTGCAGCAGCGCCGCCAGCCGCAGGAGCAGCCGTTCCCTCTGCCCGAGGCCGTGAACTTTCTTCATGCTGTCAAAAATAGTCAGGGCGATCTTCTCCAGCGTTTCTCCCCGTTTCCGGCTTCCCATATAACGCTTGCTGATATTTCGGACACAGGCCAGTATATCCTGCTCAAAATCATGCTCCGGCAATATTACTTTGTGGTCCTGGGCATATTCGTAGGCAATACCGTCGCACAACGTTACGCCCGGCGCCCATAGCATCTCTACATCCATCACGCCTATTACTCTTTTCAGCAGTACATAGGATATGTATAACAGTTCAATGCTCTCCTGGGGCATGTCGAATATCCTCGTCAGCTCCTGTGGCGTTCTCTCTCCCACCAGTTTCATCAGCTTCTGGAAAGATTTGACCTCGATCGGCTCTCCCACTTTTTCCGAAAAAAATTTCTTCTGCACCAAAGCGTTTATATAATCATCCACGATAATTACGTTACTGATCTGTTTGTCTTTCAGGTACAGTTTTTTGAATACCGACAGCTGGGAATTCGCCATTTCCGTAATCACCGCTTCATATTGGGCTGCCCCCACATCCAAATGGCTCAATATTTCCCTCAGCCGCAGGACTCCGAGCCGCATATTCTGCGTTGCCATCAGCTTATCGTTATCGAACAGGGATATCTGTATGCTTCCCCCGCCGATATCCACGATCGCCGTCCCTTTTTCTATAAATTTATTAAAATCCTCTCCTTTAAACGCGATCGCCTTATAGCCGAGGAATCTCTGCTCCGAGTTGCTCAGCACCCCCATTTTGATCCCCGTGCGCTGTTGGATCTGATCCAGAATAATGCTTGTATTTTCCGTCTCGCGGATAGCGCTCGTGCCGTAAGCCCTGTATTCCGATACCCGGTAACTTTTCATAATCTTCGTATACTCGTTCAGGTAGCGGCACAATTCATCCACCCTTTCGCGCGCCATTTTTCCCGTAGCATAGGTTTCCGTTCCCAGGTCGATCCGGTGGCTGATATGATCGATCTCCCGCATACCGGACTTGGAAGATATTTCGAATATCTTCATGGACAGTTCAAAAGAACCCACATCAATCGCCGCAAATGTTTTCATCCCATCTCCTGCCTTTCCCTTATTATCATCCCTGCTTTCCCAATCCTGACAAATAATCGATAAACTGCTGCGCCGTCCTTCCCGAAAGCCCGCCGTGGTACAGCTCCCACTGGTTAGCTTCTGCCAGAAGTTCCTCTTCCGGCATCTCTATGCCGTTCCTTTCCGCCAGCACGCTGACAATCTCCTGGAACTGGCGTTTGTCCGGCGCGCAGAAGAAGATCGTCACCCCGAACCGGGATGCCAGAGACAATTTTTCCTGCACCGTATCGCTGGCATGGAGCTGATCCCTGCGCCCTTCTTTATCCGCAAAGGTTTCCTTAACTAAGTGTCTTCTGTTGGAAGTGGCATAAATCAATACATTCTCCGGTTTTTTCTCCAGCCCTCCTTCGATCACGGCTTTTAAATATTTGTATTCTGTTTCGAACTCCTCAAAACTTAAATCATCCATATAAATAATAAACTTGTAATTGCGGTTCTTGATCTGCCCGATCACATCATTCAAATCCCTGAACTGATGCTTATACACTTCGATCATACGAAGCCCTTTATCATAATACATATTGGCAATCGCCTTCATGCTGGAAGACTTCCCTGTTCCCGCATCCCCGAACAGCAGGCAATTATTCGCCCTCCTCCCCTCCACGAAAGCTTCCGTATTTTCCACCAGCTTCTTTTTAGGGATCTCATATCCTACCAGGTCGTCCAGGCACACATGAGCCATATTCAATATGGGAACCATATTGACCCCATGATCATCGCGTACAATGCGGAATGCCTTATGAAGCCCGAGTTTTCCCACTCCATACTCTTTGTAAAATTCCGTCAGGGTCGCCTTCATCGCTTCCGGGGATCGATCCTGCCTAAGCTGCTCCGTCAGGTCGCAGATCCTTTTACAGATACGGCGGTTATACACCTTGCTTTCCCTCTCACAGCTATCGTAATCCAGGACAAGCTCAAATTCCCATGCATCCAGGCAATCCATCACCCCCCTGAAATCATAATTGTACCATTCCTTAAATATGGCAATGTCGTGAAGTACCGCACGGTTGACCGTTCCCTGCACTTCCCCTCTCATTTCACAGGCCAGGCTGTAACTATTTTCGTTATTTACAAGAAGATCCGCCAAATAGCAATGCCACAAGTTCCCGTAAAAACCATAGTGTCCTGCCATTTCCAGCAGCCGGTGCATGCAGCTGTACAACAGGGAACGGTTTTTCTCCCTTTCTCCCGCAGTCTGTAAACTCCGGCCGGCCTCTCCGCCCCCGCAATGTTCCATCAGCCAGACCATATCATCCAAAAGTTCTCTGTTTTCTGTTTCCCTGTATATCAATAATTCCCTCTTTTTCATTTTTCTCCCCATTTCTGCGCGGCTTTATTGCGCAAAGCCAGCCTGGCTTTCAAGTTTGTGGATGCCGCGCAGACACAAACTTGGGATTGAAAATTTTCAATTTTCAATCTTCACTCCACATATCATTAATAGTTTCCTAAAATCCTCATATTCCTCGCCTCTTCCCGAAGCCCCCGCAAAGCGTTCTTTACCGCGCCGTCTCCCAGATTCCCGTCAAAATCGATGAAGAAACGATACTCCCAATTCCTGTCTTCTATCGGCCGGCTTTCTATCCTGTTCATGTTCAGGTTATTATAAATAATGTGGGAAAGCATATGATAAAGGGACCCGCTTTCGTGGGGTACTTCAAAGCATATGCTGACCTTTCCCGCATCCTTTAAAAATATCTTCCGGTTTGTCACGATAATGAAACGAGTGGAGTTGGCGCTTGACCGGTTCACTCCTTTTTCCAATATCTCCAGCCCGTATGTCTCCGCAGCATGGAAGCCGGCTATCGCCGCCTGTGTCCTGTCGCCGTCCTCCGCTACCTTTCTGGCCGCAAAAGCATTGTTATCCATGCCGATCTGCCGCCATGAACTATGTTCCCGCAAATATTTGGAGCTTTGCATCAGCGATTGCGGATGGGAATAGACAGTCCTTATATCTTCCAGCCCGGTTCCCGGCAGCGCCATCAGGCAATGCTCTATCTTTATGATCTGTTCCCCTACGATATAATTCTCGAATTCCACCAGCATATCGTATATTTCATTTACGATGCCCGCCGTGGAATTCTCGATGGGCAGCACCGCATAATCCGCACTTCCTTCATCGATGGCTATCATCGCATCCCGAAAAGTATCCACATGGAAGCTGTTCACATTTTTTCCAAAATACCGTTTCATGGCCTCCTGCGTATAAGCGCCCTCCGCCCCCGGAAAAACCACTCTCGCTTTTTCTTTGTCAAGGCTGTCCACTTCCATAAAAGGAAGCCTTCCTATGCTCCCTTTTTCCGCCAGCATTTTATACTGGAGCTTTCTGCTCATGGACATAATCTGCTCGAACAGCTCTTCCACTCCATGGCGGCTGAACTCATCGCTCGTCAAAGACTTTACTTTTCTCAGCTTTTCTTCTTCCCTTTCCTTATCGAAAACTTTTTTCCCCGTTTCGATCTTGTATTCCGCTACCTGCCTGGAAATATCCATTCTCCGTTCATAGAGTTCCACAATCTGTTGATCGATCCCGTCGATCTGTTCCCTCAAATCCGTCAAATCCATATTCCACATTCCTTTCACAGTCCTTAAATCATTTTTAATCTTATAACAAAACCTACTTGATAGCAAGTAGATAAACGTTTATAATTTATTTGACAATACTAGTGCAGCTACGAGGTTAAAATAATGAAAAACAAAAAGAAAACCAAAACAATTATCATCGCCGTAATCGCCGTACTTATCTTCGCTTCAGCCATGGTATTCATGCTTCTTTCCCAGAAAGTCAAAATGAACAAAGGCTATGTTACCGGCAATACGGCAGGAAATTTGAATAACGGAGGGCTTTTCTGCGAATCGGAAGGCATCGTTTATTTTTCTAATCTTTATGACGATGGCTGCCTCTATTCCATGAACGCCGATGGAACAGACATGAAAAAGCTGAGTACTTCCAAAGTAACCTCCATCAATGCCGACTCCAACTATGTCTATTATTATATGGACAGCGCCAAAAAGGGGGAAAGCTATGTACAGCGTAATTATGGCATCTTCCGCAGCAAGCGCAACGGAAAAGACTCTCATTGCCTGAAAAGAGGGAATGCCATCACCATTCAGCTTTGCGGCAATTATCTTTTTTACCAGAGTTTCAGCAACTACAACCAAAACGGCACGGAGCTTTATAAAATCAAAATCGACAAATCCGAAGATATACTGGTAGCGGATTATCTGGTCAATCCGGCCTGTATCGTAGACGGCGTTATGTATTTTAGCGGCACCCAGGACGACCACTATCTGTATACTCTGAACACCTATAACCATTCCGTTGCCGTCCAATGGACCGGAGCCGACGTATGGAATCCTATCTATTACGGAGGATATTACTATTATATGGACGTCGCTAACAACTATCGTTTGTGCCGTTATTTCCCGGTGGAAAACAGTATCGAAGTGTTGACCGAAGACAGGGTGGATTGCTTTAACGTCTATGGAGACTATATTTATTATCAGAAAAACTCTCAAAGCGAACCCGCCCTTAAGCGTATGTATATCGATGGCAGCGGGAACGAAGTGGTGGCCTCCGGCAATTACACCAATATCAATATGACCGCCGATTACGTTTATTTCACCGTTTTCGGCAGCAATACTCCCATGTACCGGACTCCTACCATGGGGCCTGTCAATGTCACCGTTTTTGACGCAGCCGAAACAGCCGCCATTGCGGAACAGGCGAAAGAAGCGAAGAAGAAATAATGAAAAAAGCAGGGAAAGACCAGCTATCCCTGCAAATTCTCAGATCCGTATACGTGAGTTCTTACGCGATCTTCCTGATGCAATATTCTTTCATGAAAGCGACGATTTCCCTATCATCGCCGCTTTCATAAAATTTTATCAATACTTCTTTAAATTTTTCCAGCCTTTCAATCGGAATCTGAAGAATACCAATATTATTCTCTATTAAAACTTTATTTGCCATTAACTGCGCCACCCGTTTATTCCCATCGATAAACATTTGGGTTCGGGCAATATAGCAGAAATACTTCAACGCTTTTAATTCAACGTCCTCTATCTGTTCGATCTCTTTCATTGATTCTATAATGATCCCGCTATGCGGCATTTCAGGTTCCCATGACGTCCCTCCAATTTGTACCGGAATAGTTCTTATTTCACCGGCATAATGAAATAACAGCTCTCCGACAATTTTATCATACTCCCGGAGCAGCATAATACAATTAGGATATGCCAGATTATCCAAAAGAAACTGCCATGCCCTTTTCATATTAATAACAAACAACACCTCTTCCGTTTTTGTCGTCGTAGGCGCATTTGCAAGTATCGCTTCCGTTTTCGGAAAAGTGGTGCCTAATCCTTCCAAATTAGCACTTTTCCAGATACTATCCACCAACAGTCTCTTTGCCATTTCTATCGCTGTATCTTTCACTTTATCAACCTCCCGTTATTTATACCGTATCTTCCGGTATATTTCCCCAAAAACAGGAAATACTATGCCTATGAAAAAATTAGTGCATAACTTCATCCATTGCGGTATTCTCGGCTGGTGCCTGGAGATTTCCTTTACCGCCCTGAACTCCTTCCGCCGGAGGGAATTCACCCTAAACGGAAACACCTCCGTCTGGATGTTTCCCATATATGGCATGGCCGCCTTTCTGGCCCCCGTATGCCGCATCGTCAGGAAGCGCTGTTTCCTCGTGCGCGGTTTCCTGTATGCGCTCCTCATTTTCGCCGGGGAATTCATCACCGGTTCCCTTTTAATGCGCCGCGAACTCTGCCCCTGGAATTACGAACGTTCCAAATGGAATATTAAAAAAGTCGTCCGCCTGGACTACCTGCCCTGCTGGATCTTTGCCGGGCTTCTTTTTGAGCGCCTGATGAAAGAAACCGATGAAAACTGACCGCCCGCTCATCTTAGGGCGTGTTTGAACTTTCAACCCTAATCCATCTCATCTATTCCTTCGGAACCGATGTCCAGCGTATTCAATGTCCTTCTCTTCCTTCTCGCCTCTTCCGATTCCTTCAATATATAATCCTTGATTTCCTTTGCATTTTTAATTCGTTCCAGCAGCAAGCGCGGATGAGTCGTATCGCCGGTATAACATACTACCGTTCCAAGTCCAAAGATTCTTTCTACCAAAGAGACCTGGAGTTCCACATCCTGAATCTTATACATATAGCAGTTATTTTCACAAGTTTTCAGAAAGCCGCTGTTGATCACAACATCGTCCTCTCTTATCGTATACTTTGTAAATGTCCATGGCAAACCGAAAAACAGCAGCCGTTTTCTTTCCCTATATTCCATCGTTTCCTCCATTTCTGCGCGGCTTTATTGCGCAAAGCCAGCCTGGCTTTCAAGTTTGTGGATGCCGCACAAACACAAACTTGATATTGAAAATTTTCAATCTTCTCCCCTTTTCCTTATTCTGGCTCCGCATTATACCTGCTTATTTTAGGAATTCCGTTTCCGTGGATAAGCGCCGATTTTGCAAGCTCATCCGCCATATCATTATACCTGTTATTGGAATGGGCTGCAATCTTTAAAAAGGAAATGCGTATGGAGCGCTTCCAATCGTTCATCGCCGCCGCATATTTCTGCGCCAGCTCATTTTTCGCTTTCCATATTCCCTGTACCCATTTTTCAATTCCTTCATAATCATAACGCAATTCCACTTCCGAATATCCGTTGATCATCGCCCATTTTACCGCATACATTGCGCCAAGCATTTCCCCTGCCACATTGCGTATCGCCAGCGACTCCGGATTGTCCCCATTTCCTGATTCCTTTACAATGTCGCCGGAAGGCAGAAGCAGAATACACCCAAAAGAATATTTTTTCAGCTTATCGTCATAGCTTCCATCCACATAAGCTATAACCTTTTCAGGCCCCTGCTCAAAATTCTCTTCCGCAGCCGCCTCTTCCTTCCCTCCATCCGTTCCTTCCAGATAGTTCCGCGCTTCTTTCCTGGTGGAAAAACTCTTATATTCCGCGCTCCCATATCCAGACACAACGGCCTGGCATTCCTGCCAGCTTTCAAATATTCCCGTCCGCAGCCCTTTTCTGACCGCATAATATTTCTTTTTCGCCATCCGAGCCTCCTGATTTTCTGATCCATTCTGTCTACCCAGTATACTATCTCGCCGCCAGGATTTCAAGCACAGGAAAAAGCCCGGAACGCGGGAATCCATTTTTGCAAAGGGCAGGGCCAGGACGGAAAAAGAACCGGGGCAAAGGCAGAGCCGGAAATGGAGGCGGCAGGGAGGGAGATTTTTCTGTTGTTGCGTACAATCAGCAATTTCACTTATGAAATGGTCAAAAAACCAGGGGAAATTGCCACGGATGGCAATTTCCGGAAACGTAGGACAAGGATGTCCTTCGTTTCCATCCCGTCCGCCTTGAGACCCCTTTCCCATTTCATTAGTGAAATCTGATTGGAAGCCCCAACAGAAAAATCCTCCTCCCTGCCGCCTCCATTTCCGGCTCCGCCTTTGTCCCGGTTCCTTTCCCGTCCTGCCCCTGCCCTTTGCAAAAATGGATTCCCGCGTTCCGGGCTTTTTCTTCCAAATTGCAAATTTTTTAAGGGAATTCCTATTTCGAGTTGAAAGCGTTCCTTCGTTATGTTATCATAAGGCAGGAAAGATTTTATGAAAAACGTTTGATAAGCAAAACCAATTTAAAGGAGGTAACGAATGACAGCAAAAGAATGTATCAAAGGACGCAGGAGCATCCGTAAATTCACTGACCAGCCGATCGACCATTCCCTGCTTGAAGAGATCATCGAAACGGCATCTTATTCTCCCAGCTGGAAAAATACACAGATCGCGCGTTATATCGCCGTCGAAGGAGAATTGAAAGATAAGATTGCTGACGAATGTACTTCCGCATTTCCCAATAACGGCGCTATTATCAAAGGCGCACCGATGTTAATTGTTATCGCTGCCATCAAAAACAGATGCGGCTATGAAAGGGATGGTTCTTTTACTACAAGAAGAGGAGATTCCTGGCAGATGTTCGACGCCGGCATCGCATCCCAGTCTTTTTGCCTCGCTGCTTACGAGCATGGTATCGGAAGCGTAATCGAAGGTATTTTTGATGATGAAAAAGTGGGTGAACTTTTGAATCTTCCGGAAGACCGGGAGGTTGTCGCACTGATTCCGATCGGTTATCCGGCAGAGGAGCCCGCAGCGCCCCGGCGTAAATCCGTGGAAGATCTGTTATCTTATACATAGAAATAAAAACATCCGTAAATCGGAGAGAACACCGTTTCTCTTCGATTTTGTTACGATCAGAAAGGAATAGTTATCATGAGACATTTAATGAGTCCCCTTGATTTCACCGTCGAAGAATTGGACCAGCTTTTCGACCTTGCCAATGATATCGAAAATAATATGCAAAAATATGCAAAAATGTGCGAAGGCAAGAAGCTTGCCACTTGTTTTTACGAACCCAGTACCCGCACAAGACTCAGTTTTGAAGCAGCCATGCTGAATCTGGGCGGCAGCGTCATCGGTTTTTCTGACGCTTCCTCCTCCTCGGCTTCCAAAGGCGAAAGCGTATCCGACACCATCCGGGTCATTTCCTGTTTTGCGGATATATGCGCCATGCGCCATCATAAAGAAGGCGCTCCCATGGTGGCGGCGGAAAAATCTTCCATTCCTGTCATTAATGCCGGAGACGGCGGCCATCAACATCCTACCCAGACATTGACGGATCTGCTCACCATCCGTTCTTTAAAAGGCTCCCTTGGTAATTTTACCATCGGCCTTTGCGGGGATTTGAAATTCGGAAGAACCGTCCACTCGCTGATCAATGCGCTCGTGCGTTACCCTAATGTACATTTTATCTTTATCTCCCCCCAGGAATTACGGGTTCCCGACTATATTACGGAAATGCTGAGAGAAAAAAATATTTCTTACGAGGAAGTAATCCGACTGGAGGAAATCATGCCGCGCCTGGACTTCCTCTACATGACGCGAGTACAAAAAGAGCGGTTCTTCAACGAAGAAGATTATGTCCGCCTGAAAGATTTTTATATTTTAAACAAAGAAAAAATGGCGCTTGCCAAGCAGGACATGCTGGTTCTCCATCCGCTTCCCCGCGTCAACGAGATTTCCGTGGAAGTGGACGACGATCCGAGAGCCGCTTATTTTAAACAAGTGCAGTACGGCGTGTACGTCCGTATGGCCCTGATTCTGACTTTGCTCGAATATACGAAGTAAAAACGGCATACACTTCTGCAAGAGTCCGTCTTCATGCAGAAGTCAGCAGCCCCGCAGGAATCAAAAACCGCTAAAGGAGGTATACTGATACCATGTTAAATGTAGGAAAAATTGAAGAAGGTTTCGTTTTAGATCATATCGCCGCGGGCAAAAGCCTGTCCATCTATCATCATCTTCAGTTGGATAAGCTGGATTGTACCGTTGCCATTATCAAAAATGCCAGAAGCAATAAAATGGGAAAAAAAGATATTCTGAAAGTAGAGTGCGATATCAACACTTTAGACCTTGACGTCCTTGCTTTTATCGACCATAATATTACGGTAAACGTCATAAAGGACGGAAAGATCGTTGACAAAAAAGAACTCGTGCTTCCCAAAGAGATCCGCAATATCATCAAATGCAAAAACCCGAGATGCATTACCTCTATCGAACAGGAACTGCCGCACATATTCATTCTCTCCGATGAGCAAAAGGAAATCTACCGCTGCAAATACTGTGAAGAGAAATGCGGCAAACGGTTATAAGGGAGGCGCAGCAGATAACCTCATTGACCCATTGCAGCAAACCATTGTAACGGATAACCGCCGGCAATTTTCCGGCCGCCATCTATTCACAAAGAAAGAAGGTATCACTTGAAACTGGATATGCACTGCCATACGAAGGAAGGCTCTTTAGACGGCAAAATCACACTTTATGAAACCATTCTCGCTTTGCGCGAAAAAGGATATCAGGGTATGCTTATTACCGATCATAATTCTTACAAGGCATATCGTCATTACCAAAAAAATATTCAGAATACGGACAAAGCCTTCCAGGACTTCGTCGTCCTGAAAGGCATCGAATATGACACTATTGACGCAGGGCATATTATCGTTATTATGCCTACGGGAGTTAAACTGCCCATTTTAGAGCTTCGCGGGCTTCCTGTGGGCCTATTGATCGACATCGTCCATCATTTCGGCGGAGTCCTTGGTCCTGCACATCCCTGTGGAGAAAAATATTTAAGCCTTATGAACACCAGGCGGGGAAAGAAATCACGGGATCTGATCTCCCGCTTTGATTTTATCGAAACCTATAACGCCTGTGAAGAACCGGAATCTAACCGTGCGGCCTCCGAACTGGCCAAACGTTTCCATAAACCGGAGGTAGGCGGCAGCGATTCCCACAAAGAACTTTGCGCCGGCATGGGCTACACTCTGATAGACGCCGAAATCAAAAACGAAACCGACCTGATCCATGCCCTCCGTTCCGACACCGCCATCTCTTCCGGCGGAGAACGGTATATGTTTACTACAAAGCAACGAATCGGGAAGATCAATAACGTTCTCGTTTATTCCTTCTGGGTTTATAACAAATTCCTGGCCTTGTATAAGGGACACAAGCGCAAGACGTGGCTGCATCTGACCGCGAATTCCCATATGAACCATATGGATCATATGCAGCAAAAAGGGGCCTGATTACATTGACATGCCCCTTTTTCCTGTTTCCCGTCCAAATTCCATATTCGATTTTTATTTCATTAAGCTGCCTGACCCTTCTTACCGCTTATCCACCATATCTTTTAACTCCTGAAGCGCATCCTTAAAACGCTTTGATACCATCGTCGGATTTCCCTTGATCATCTGGCGCTTATAAAAGTCCTTCAATGTTCCAAGCTGCATCCGGCTTTCCACATGGATCCTGTATTTCATGCGCAGTTCCTGAATCTCCTCTTTTATATTATCAGGATATAAAGAACTCTGTATTTTTTCCTTCAGGCCGCCTAAACGCTCTTCAATTCCGGCAGCCAGCTCGTCCATCCTTGCGCTGCGCTCTTCTTTTCTTTCATTGTATTCCCGCACCTTCGTTTCCCACTCCTCGTTAGAAACCGCAATGATTACATCCAGGCGCTTCTGTACACGTTCCAGTTCTTCCCGGGCCGCCTCCATCTTAACAAGAATATCCCGCAGATCGATGGCTGCCTTGAAGGACAGGGTAAAATCCGCCACGATATATACGGTCAATACAAAGGTGACGACGGAAAGAATACTCTCTGGTATGGCCAATACCAGCTGCCCTACCGGCTTATGCACCACTCTCGTCATCAATATCGTCAATCCGCCCCATGCCAGCGTAGAACTCAAACAAATATGGCCCTGAAAATGGAACTTCTGATTGGAATAATCCCAATACCTCACCTTAAACAAGGCTTCCATCACTACTCCCGTCACATATTCCAGCGCTGTCGCTCCGATACATCCTGCAAAATAAGTCAGCACCAGATTATGCTGGAACGGCATGGATACGATCAGCATCATGATCGCCCCGCTTCCGTACAAAGGGAGAAACGGCCCCCGCATAAACCCACGGTTTACCGGATGCCTGTTCTTCAAAGACACATAGGCCGATTCAAAGCACCATCCAAAAAAACAGTAAAAATAAAAGAAAAACAACCACTGTGCCATGGTATACGAATACATATCTTTCCTCCTTCGTCTTCCGCCTCACCGGTATATGCCCGCCGACACACTCCACTTTCCTTTTTTCGTCTCATGAGCCGCCCCGTAGTACACAAATCTTCCAAATCCCCGGACGGAAACAATATCCCCGCTCTTCATCGCATAGCTGTTGTTCTCATTCAGTCTGCCGTTTACATATATCTTTTTTCCTCGGAAAAGTTCCAGGCTTTGATTCCTGGATAAGTTATAAATCTTCGCCACCACCCCGTCCGCCCGCTCCGAGGCCACCGTAAAATGCATTTCTTCCGGCTCTTTTACAGGCAGCTCTTTTTCGGCATCCGCCATGCCGCATGTTACGTTGGTATGCCTTACCTTATGAAGATTCTCTATGAGATAAGGCGCTATTTTCTCCATACAAAACAGCCAGGCCGACTTTCCTTCTACAAAAATATCCCCCAGGTTGCTCCTGTCTATGCCAAGGTTCATCAAGGCTCCCAGAATATCCCTGTGGGCCAGCGCTTCCGCAAACTTTTCCGACAAGGGCTTAACCGCCAGGCAGACGATGGGAAAGTCCTCCTCATAGCCAAGGCTCCCGGCGCTGCCGAACCGAAGCATCTGCCTCTCACAGCCCTCCCGCCCGCCGGACAATGCATAATCTTTTCCTTTTTCCTCCATGGACATTCCGTAAAAAACATCCTGTTCCGCCATGCTCAAAAAGCCGGTATAAGTATAAATATTATGTTCATAAGACTTTCTTGAGAGCTCCGCCAGCCGCTTTTTCAGCTGGAGCAGCTCTCTTTCGCTCTCTGCCGCCATATTCCTTTTCCCTTCGGGATCATTTCATATCCCTCAATAGTTCCATTTCCTGTTCCTATAAGAAACTAATGATTTCCTCTTCCGGCGCTTCCGTATTCTCTACGTTGAGCGCTTCCAATATGGGGCCTTCTCCCCCGTAATCCGCAAAATATTCTTTCCTGACAAGCGCCGTCACTCTTACCCACTGCTTCTCCTCCAGATCTTCCGCCCCTTCGTAAGCACAGGCAAATCCAAGAAAGGCCATATCATCCGCGCAGCAGGTCATCGCCATCCTTCCCGGAACAAAATATCCTTTGGGAAAGCTTCCGGGTTTTAATACCATTCCCGTAAACCGCACTTTCTTTCCAATATATCTCTCCAGATGATCCAGGGAGTCCAGATACCATATGCCATAAGCCTGATTGTCCAGCTCCAGCAATTCATCGCCAAGATCATAGGGAAGATCGTCCTCCATGATCTCATTGACCTCTCCGTCGGAATTTTCAAACACAATATCTGCCTTCTGGTTGATCGCCTTAATATTTCTCTTATAACTGTTCAGATCTTCAATACCGTCACAACGGTTAAAAATAATAAGCTCTGATTTCCGCACCATCTCTGCCAGAAAAGTTTTCATGTTATTGTAATACATGGGAAACGTGGAAGCATCGATGGTCGTCACTTGCTGCTCTACCGTCCAATGCCAGGGCAGTTTCATATTTTTATAGTTCCACATGCCGTTATACTCTATGATAATGCGCTCCGGCTTGTGTTTTTTTTCCAGTTCAATCAGATGAGAAGGAGTGAAATCCTCTTCATCCTCTATCAACTCCAGCTCCGTCCTGCTGCTCCTTAAAAGAAAATCATCGTATTCGATCTCCCCCTCTTCGCAAAGAATGAGCAGCGTCTTTCCTTTTATGTGAAAATAGGGCTGTCCCAATGTATAGGAAATAAACTCCGTTTTACCGCTTTCCAAAAATCCGTTAATTATATAAACCGATTTCATTCGCAAACCTCCGCAATCCCTTCACTAACGGGAAAATAGTTTTTTCAGGTTATCTTCCGCCAGTTTGGAGCCGATCACGCAGATCCTGCCCGTCACGTCCGGCCGTCCTTCCCGGATATCACACTCGCCCGGCACATAATCGAAATAAACCCATGTCCCGTTGCCGGCAGAAACCATCCCTTTCGCACGGAGTACCAAACCATATTCGTCTTCATGTTCCAGTTCCGCCAGCAGTCTGCCGATCTCCTCTGCCGTATAAGCCGCCGGTGTCTCCATGCCCCAGCTCGTGAATACCTCATCCGCGTGATGGTCATGATGGTGATGGCCGTCTTGATGATGGTGGTGGTCATGGCAGCATTCCTCATGATGGTCATGATCATGATCGCCGTGGTCATGCACGTGCCCGTGGCAGCATTCTTCATGATGGTCATGATGATCGCCATGGTCATGCACGTGGTCGTGGCAGCATTCTTCATGATGGCCGTCATGATCATGCGCGTGCCCGTGGCAGCATTCTCCCTCATGATGGCCGTGGTTCTCATGGTCATGATGATCATGACAACCGCAGGTACAGTCCGGTCCATGATCATGATGATGGCAGTCTTCCTGCTCATGCTTTCTGCGGACTTCTTCCATCAATTCCGCTTCCAGATCCTTCGCCCCTTCGATCGTCTCCAGAATATCTTTTCCATCCAGTTCTTCCCATGGGGTGGTAACAATCGTTGCCCTGGGGTTATGCTCCCTGATCATTTCCACACAGACAGCGAGTTTTTCCGGGCTGATTTTTCCCGTTCTGCTCAGGATCACCGTCCCCGCATGTTCGATCTGGTTGATAAAAAACTCCCCGAAATTTTTCATATACATCTTACATTTCGCAGCATCCACTACCGCTACCGCACTATTAAGCCTTACTTCCGTCTCCGATACCACATCCTGAACCGCCTTCATTACATCTGAAAGCTTTCCTACTCCTGAAGGCTCAATCAATATTCTTTCCGGTTCATAAGTATCCAGCACTTCTTTCAGGGACGCTCCGAAATCTCCCACCAGCGAACAGCAGATACAGCCGGAATTCATTTCCTTGATTTCGATACCCGCCTCCTTCAAAAATCCTCCATCAATGCCAATTTCCCCAAATTCATTTTCTATCAGCACTACTTTTGTATCAGCGAAAGCCTCTTTTAACAGCTTCTTTATCAAGGTTGTCTTTCCGGCTCCCAAAAAGCCGGATACGATATCAATTTTTGCCATTGCTCTGTCCGCTCCTTTCCAAACTCTTTGCTCCTATGTATTTTGCGCTTGTTTTCCATTAATGTCAAGCCTTTGAAAAAACCAGCCGCGGAAATCAATCCAAACTCCCGGCAATTAATGGAAGAAAACGATAAATACCAATATGCTAAAACAGGGGAATGGTATCTTCCAATTTCATGTACCAGCTGTATCCTGTAAAAACCAAAGTTTTCTTTTCCTTATGAAAAATCGGCGCAAGAGACTTTTCAAACCATTTTTTCACTTCTTCCGACTCCCTGCCCCCTCCTTCGATCTTAGCATTTACATTGGACTGCAGCATCATAAACCGGACAAAAGAACTGCTGTCAAATTCATACTCCATTTCATACTGCTCCTGCCCAAGCATGGAAAAACCATACTGTCTTACATCCTCCGCTGTCCATACATACTCGTTTCGGAAAGGCCGAGGAAATTCTTTCAAATAAGCATCCCGCCACCATCTGGTATAAGCTGCATTCCCTTTCATCCGATCAGAAATGCCGAAATCATAGATGAGTACATAACCATTTTTGCGCATAATTTTCCTAAGGTTCCGTAAAAAATCCTTCATCGCCACCCACTGTACCACGCCGGCCGCCGACACAATATCATAGCCCTCATCCGCAACCGGAATTTCTTCCGCTTTACTTACGATAAAGTCGTATCCTTCTTCCTCTCCGTACATTTCCCTGGCAGCTCTTATCATTTCATCTGAAATATCCGCTCCCGTTACATGATTGCAAATCATCTTCAAAGCTCTCGATGACAATCCGGCCCCGCACCCGGCGTCCAGTCCCTTATCGAACCTCAGATCCGTCACTTTCCTTTGAAATCTCTCTATCACCTGTTTATGCAGAAAAGGCCTGTCCTTGTAGCCCTGTGCGATCCTCTGAAAGTTAAAATCATTCTGATCCATCTTCCGTCCCCTCATATCATCAGTTTTTACACACTATATAAAATACCACAAACTGCAAGGTTTGCAAACCTTTCGGCATGCCCCCGGACAATACCCCCCTCCCGCATGCCGGGGGGGGGATTGTCCGGGCATTATCCGCCGCAATATATCCGAATCGCCTCTCTCGCAAACTCAGCGGTACCGTCACCGCCAGCCCGGTCAATATTCCGTTTCATACGTTCATCAGATACATACATCTCTCCGAGCCCGCTTAAAATCTCATCGGTACAATGATAAAAATTCTCCGTAATAAAATCCTGCAACGCTTTTACCCTCTCCTGCACCTCCTTTTCTGAAGGCTGTCTGTCCCGGAGCGCGCCGAGTTCTGCAAATAAGGTCTGCATCTCTTTCCTTGCTATTTGGTAGTCCTCGTCGCCCTTTCCCTTTCTTTTCTCTTCAAATTCCTTATATGCATCGGTAGCCCCCCATCGTTCCCTGACTTCCTCAACATACTGTTCCATTTCCTCATTCCAAAACGCATCAAAATTCATCTTTTCCACTCCTTTTTCCTGAATCTCACGGGCAAAAGCAATAAGCCCTCCGATATGTTCCCTTTGCAGTTCCAGCAATCGGATCTGTTGCGCCAGCGCTTCTTTCCGGTCAAAATCCGGGCTCTCCATAATCTTTTTAATTTCTTTTAATGGAAAACGCAGTTCGCGGAACATTAAAATAATCTGCAAACGCCCCAGAGCCGCGTCGTCATAGAGCCGATATCCCGCTTCCGTCACCTCTGCCGGCTTTAAAAGACCGATTGCATCATAGTGATGCAGGGTGCGGACGCTTACTCCTGTGAATCTGCTTACTTCATGCACTGTTTTCATTTTTTTCAATTTCTTCTTATTTCTCCTTTCTTTCACCATAATACACTATAACGTAACGTAAGAGTCAATAGATATCGAAAAAGAACCTGAAAATTCCCATTCGGCAATGTTATTCGAATGCCATTTGTGGTATGCTCTTTTTAGCAAACGGATTTCTTTATTTGGAAAGTATCCGTCATGCCATCAAAAACTCACGGCCGGAAAGGAACATTCTTATGATACCAAATACGATAAAACTTTATGATAACGACGCATACCAAACCAGTTTCAATGCTTCCGTGCTCTCCTGCGAGCGGCAGGGCGAACAGCAGAGCAAACAGCGGAGCAAATGGCGGGGCAAGCCGCTGGACACTCCCCACAACCAGCCCAATGACGGGGCAAAAGTGGACAGCGGAAAGCCTCTCTATGATATTATCCTGGATCAGACCCTGTTCTTTCCCGAAGAGGGCGGGCAAAATGCTGACGGCGGCACCTTAAATTCCCATCCCGTACTCGACGTACAAATCAAAGACGGGGTCATCCGACATACAACGGATATTCCGTTTTCCCCCGGCAGCCAGATAGAAGGACAAATCCACTGGCAGCCCCGCTATTCCAATATGCAGCAGCATTCCGGGGAACACGTTATATCAGGACTGGTTCACGCCCGTTTCGGTTATGATAACGTCGGTTTCCATCTCGGCATAAAAAATGTCACTCTTGATTTTAACGGTATTCTGACCCCGGAACAGCTCGAACAGATCGAAAGCCTTGCCAACGAAGCAATCTGGAAAAATATTAATATCAGCGCCGCCTATCTTCCCAAGAAACAGCTGGACGCTTTAGAATACCGGAGCAAAATAGCATTGACCGGCCCGGTGCGCATCGTAACGATCCCTGGATACGATATTTGCGCCTGTTGTGCCCCCCATGTCAGGCAAACCGGTGAGATCGGTATCATCAAAATCACCGATGCCATCAAATACAAAGGCGGCATGCGCATCAGCATTCAATGCGGCGACCGCGCATTGGAAGATTACCGCATGAAGCAGCAACAGTTAAGCGCTGTCTCCGTTCTCCTATCCTCCAAACTGGAAACGTCTTCAGACGCTGTTGGCCGGCTGAAAGATGAAAATTTCGCGCTCAAAGGCCAGATCATGGCTCTACAGACTGTTTTGATGGAACAAAAAGCGAACGCCGTTCCGGCGGACGCCGCCAACCTGCTGCTTTTCGAACCCCAGATGGAATCCGGCGTACATAAAAAATATGTGAACCTTCTGACGGCAAAATGCCCCGGTATCTGCGCCGTCTTTGCCGGAAGCGATACGGAAGGCTACCGCTATATGATCGCCTCTTCCTGCCAGGATGTCCGTCCGCTCAATGATCGGCTGAAAAAAGAGCTTTCCGCCAAAGGCGGCGGCAGCAAAGAAATGGTACAAGGCTCCTGTTCTGCTTCCAGGGAGCAATTATATTCCCTGTTTGATGGCTGCAACATGTCTTTCTACCGCACGGATCAGTTTGTTCGATAGGTACCGCAAGCTTATAGCCTCGCGGCAGCCTTGCGCATCGCACCCCGGTGCATAAAAAAGAGGATTGCTTTATTCCGCAATCCTCTTATCCGTTTCCATAATATGTTCTACCAGCCAGTCAGTCACGAACTTTAACAGATCCTTAATCGCTTCCTCCTGGTTCTCATCAATAACATCCAGATCCATCTCGCTCAGTTTGCGCCTGAAATTATCATGCTGGACTTTTTGCGTAAACATCCGTTTATACTGAATGCTTTCCATATAAGCTTCCTCGTTGGAAAGATGCATTTCCGCATAATCCTTCAGCCGCTGAACAAGCGCCGCTATATTATCATATTTATCCGGCACAAACTCATTGATGCATAACTCATATATTTCATCCGCTATTTCAAACAACACCTTATGCTCGTTATCAATAGCCTCAATCCCCACCAAATATTCATCTTTTAATTCGTACATATAAAACCGCCTTTCTTATCACTATGCTTATATTTTTTTATCATAACACAGATGGCGAAAAAAATGAATATCTTATTTTACATGATTGGCGGAAATCAATTTTTATCAGCGCCTCGACAGACGGAACAAAACGAGGCTGGGGCTGGCTGAAACGAGGGCGGGGGACGATTTTCTGCTGGAGCTTCCAATCAGATTTCACTAATGAAATGGGTATATGATATCCAACCGGACGAGCCGGAAGCAACGGACATCCTGTCCTGCGCTTCCTAAAATCGCCCTCCTTGGCGATTTTCTCTGTATTATTGACCATTTCATAAGTGAAATAACTGATTGTACGCAACAGCAGAAAACCGTCCCCCCGCCCTCTTTTCAGCCAGCCCCGGCCTTATTTTGTTCCGTCCGTCAGGGCGCTGATAAAAATTGATTTCCGCCAATCATGATTACTTTAAAAATCTGAATTCGCCGAATGAGGAGTTGACATGATAGTCCGGCGTTTCTGTCTTAGGGTCTACCCATGAAATCCATTCCATAACCGGGTCTTCTCCTTCTTTCTCAGGAGTGGAGAATTCAGCACGGTAAACACCTGCACGCATCACATCATTTGTTATTAAGTTCAAATCCTTTAAGCTCTTCAACGGAATTTTTCCTTCCACCGTATAGCCGTCATTATCTTTCACGCCTTTTGTCTCCAGGCCTTCCAAATTCCATTTGCTGTCAAATTTCCTATAGTACTCTATGGAATAATCATGTACGCGCCCTTCCGGATCCACCTCTATTCCGTAGTACAGCGGCATACCTTCCGGCGTAGGTTTATCAACACTTCCGCCAGCGAAGAATAACTCCACCCTGTCTTCCGCATCTACCGTGCTTTCATCATCTTTCCAGTCTTTTTCTACCACTACATCCTGATCAACCACACGGAATGCAAAATAGAAATCGGTTCCATCATTATATGCCTTAAATTCAGTAAGCGGTGCCTCTTTCGCATCCCACGGAAAATGGAATCCACCGGATATTGCCGGAACGCTCTCCCATACCTTGTCATCCAGTTTCCCGTCTAAGGTGATTTTTTCACTACGTTTTACTACATCATAGTGTGGTGTAGTCGCTTCATTATAAGCAATTACTGATTTTGCTTCTGCAGCCCTTACATTGCTGCCGGCCCCTGCCAGAACCAACACCAAAACAGCGGTCACAGGGATAAGCCATTTTTTTGATAGTGCTTTCATAATCATCCTCCTTAGCTAAATTTATTTTTTATTTTATCATTAGTATAGGAGAAATAACACTCTTTGTCAATCTCAAAAACCGCGTAAATACGGGCTTTTCCATATGTTTTACAATTAATATCGCGGCCAAAAATAATGCTTTTTATAAATATTTTATTGAACAAACAATAATGATATAACATTTTTCTGCATGGATGCGCCGCCTCTCTATTCCACCCGTACTACCACATTATTTTCGATCTCCTTATCGCTTCCCGTTATGACCTCCTCTTCCTTTGCCACCGCCCCGCTCTCCAGGGCCGCATAACTTTCGTTCATATCCATGACTTTTACATACCGTATTTCCACATACCGCTCTCTTCCCAATATTCCTTCCCTTTCCCCTGCCAGAAAAATATAGTAGCGCTGCCCCATTCCTTCTTTATGCAAAGCTTCTATAGGAATGCAGCAATCGTAGCTTTCCGAAACTTCCCGTTTCATCAATGTGCCGCTCATGCCAAGGGTTCCTTTTCCCTCGGGCAGATAAACGACTGCCCGGTACGAACCGGAAGCATCCTCCTCCAGATAATTGATCTCCAGTTCGTTCTTTCCCTCCGGGGTATCCAACGTCACCGGATCTCCCTGGTTCACATATTTTTTCTGCTCTCTGGCGATCAGCGTTTCAAACTGGTAAGGCACTTCTTTATCCGCGCATACTATCGCCGCTCCGTCTACGGTTCTCTCCCCTACCGTCACATTTACTTTTGTCACCGTCCCGCTTCTGTCGCTGACTACCTTGCCGTCGGCTTTATAAATTTCCCGGTACTTTTCAATCTCCCTTTTCAGGCTTTCCAATTCCATCCGGGCGATCTCCAAAGCGCTGTCCGCCCGATCCGGCGTATTCGCGTCTTCCAGATTCCTGTCCGCATCGCGCAGATTGTCCGCATTGCCGGTCAGCGCATCTTCTTTTCCATATCCGGCGCTCTGCACATTCTTCTGCAAAGCCTCCTTTTCGTTTTCCCAGGCTTTCTTTGCGCTTTCCTCTCCGGTAAAATCCGGTTGTTGTTTCGGATTGGCTTTATAATTCTCATAATTGCTTTGGGAAGCTGCCAGCCGGTCTTTCGCCTCCTTTAGCTCCGCTTCCGCTTTCTGTATCTCCGCTTCGTTTCCCTGACCCTTCATTTCCTCCAAATACTTTTCCTTCTCCGATACGCTGATCTGGTTGCCGGATACGGTAGCCTCCATCTGTTTTCCCTGTTCCAGCCAGTCATTGTATGCCGCATAAGCCTTTTGTTTCTCCTCCTCGGAAGTCACAGGCGGCCCCGACCGGTTAAAACTATCCAGCTTTCCTTCCGCCTGCCTCAACTCCTCCTCCGCCCGTTCCAGCGCTGTTCCCGCTTTATTTCCCGCCGTCTCCCGGTCTTCTTCGGCCCGCCGTATTCCCTTCTGTCGCTCTATCTCATCCAGCGCCCGGTTCTCTTTCAAATCCTCTATCTGATACTCCAGTTTTGCCGCTTCCAGCTTCTTCGCCTCTATCAATTCCTCCAGATCTTCCTTGTCCAGCCAGAACAACTCGCTCCCCTCTTCCACCTCGTCGCCCACACGCACGCATATTTTCCGTACACGCAGCCCCGGCATGGTATGCACTGCCATATCGCTCCCCTGCTTTACGATCCCGTCCGCTTCCACCACATGTTCTATCCGCCTCTTTTCCGCCAATACCGTCGTTACCCGGGGAAGCTGCGAAGCATATATGCTTTTGGAAATCAGAGTACACATCCACATAACGGCTAAAAAAATCAAAAAGCCAGCCGCTATTTTCTCTTTTCTCTTCATTTCTTTCCTTCTCCTTTTCTACCCCTTTAATCCCGCGTAAACAATTCCCTGCTCCAAATATTCCTGCCCCATCAGAAACACAAAAACAGGCGGTATCAGAGTGATCAGCGACGCGGCAAACGCATATCCCGCCTGTTGCCAGGATATTTCCGGCAAATACAGCGACAAAGGCCATAGCTCTTTGCTCTCCAGAAAGGCAAGGGGCTGCTCCATCAAATTCCAATACTCCAGAAACCCCAGCGTCATAGCGGAAAGAATCCCCCCTCTCCCCAGGGGAAGTCCTATCCTGAAAAAGACACAGACCTCCCCCGCCCCGTCTATCCTCGCCGATTCCAGCATAGCCGCCGGTATCTGTTTAAAACCCCCGTAACAAATAAAAACCGGAAACGTGGAAAATACGGCAGGGCCTATCACCGCCCACTGGGTGTTCATCAAGTGCAGACCGTCCAGAACCAGGTAATTCGACAGCATCATTACCTGGAACGGCAGAAGCATCAGAACTACATAAACCGTAAAAAGAGCTTTGCCCATGGGAAAGCGGTATACCGCAAAAGCCCATGCTGCCGGCACCCCTATCAAAAGCTGTCCGGCCAGGATGCATCCCGTCATTTTTACGGAATTCCAGAACAACACGAAAAACTGCGGTGTTTCAAACAGCATCTTTCTGTAATTCTCAAAAGTGGGGTAATCCGGCATCAAACTCCACCGGATATAATTCCCCATACCCGTAAATACAGGGCTCAATCCTTCCCTCAGTTCATCCCGGGCCATAAACCCTCCTGTCAAAATCAGCAGGATAGGAATGCAGACTAGAAATACCGGAAAAAACAAAACCGCCTCCAGCAGCATTTTTCTGATACCTGTCCGGGCTTTCCTTATTTTTTTCTTATTCATCTTCCTTTTCCTTCCAATCCCTTCTGCCGCCCTGCCCGCACTTTTACGTTTCCCCAAGCGCTACGCCTCTCTGTCCCACAAACCTTGCAGCAACAAAATAAATACGAGGAAAAACATAGTGCATACTACCGCTGCCGCCGCCATTTTATCCAAATCCAGATTGACAAACCAATTATTAAATAAGTGCTGTAACATATAAATGCTGTCATGGGGATAAGCTCCCGCCACCAAATAAGCCTCTCTGTATATCTTAAAAGAATTTAAAAAGGAAATAACCACAATAATATACAAACTTCCCTTTAAGTTCGGAAACAGCACATACCAAAACCTTTGCATTTTTCCTGCGCCGTCCACTCTGGCCGCCTCCATCATATCCCCGTTTACTCCCATGATCCCTGCCAGCCACAGCACAATGGTATAACCCAGGTTCTTCCATATATAGGTTCCCGCCAGCACATAAAATGCAGCGCCGCTCCCTATGTAATCCACGCCTCCCCCTATGCCAAACTGTTCCAGATACTTATTCAGGAATCCTTTTTCATAAAAGACCATCTTCCATACAACCGCCACCGCCGCCGTCGGCATGGCCAGCGGAAACAAATAAAGGGATTTTACCGTCTGCATATGCCGGATGCTTCCCATGGCCAAAGCTATGACCAGGCCAAGCGCCACCATCAGCGGAATGCAGACAAGGGTAAATTTTAACGTATTCTTTACCGCCAGTAAAAAAGCGCTGTTGGTAAATATAATCTTATAATTCTTCACCCCCGCCGCCTCCTTTGTGACCGCCGTCATAAAAGACCTTCTGACCACATCTCCAAACGGAAGGATCACAAAAAGCAGCACCCCAAACAGACTGGGAGCCAAAAAAACAGCACCCGACCATTTCCTCCCTATCTTTCTCTTCATCTTCCCATTTTCCCTTCTATTCGGACATATAAATCTCCGTCTTCTCCATCACTTCTTCCACGGCCGCAGCAATATCCATCTCTCCCCTCAGCACTTTCTTTCCTGCCTCGCATACCGCGCCCTCCAGAACGGAATCCCTGACATACGGCGTGTTCCCTTCTTCCGCTATTTTCATCAAGAGGCCAATCTCTTCCTCCGAGGCCGGATAAATATCCAGTCCTATATAGTTGCTTCCATCCAGGTTCGCAACGCCCATGGATCCATAACTCCCGCCATCTTCCGTAGCGTTTGTGAGAAACCGTTCTCTGCACTTCTCCCTGTTCACCGGTATTCCTCTCCAGCCGTCATCTTCCAGCATTTCCATCAACAGTTCCACCGCAATATCCTGATGGGCAGAAGTCCGGCTGATTCCCATAATACTGTCAGGCACAAAGACTCCTTTCGCCTGTCCGCTATAGGGTACGAAACCTCCGTCCGTTTTGCCTTTTATCTTAAAGCAGGAAATCATCTCGTCAAAACCAAAGCTATCGCTTATCACTCCAGGAACAAATTCCTGGTCCCCCACCAGGTAATTAAGCATTTTGCCGCCCATGGAGCGCTGGTACTCCTGTATTTCCTCTTCCGTAATGCCTGATGCCCGCATATCCTCCAGCCACTCTTCATACTCTTCCCTGGCTTCCTCTCTTAATCCTTCGTTTTCCGCCGCCCATATCCTTTTTGCCAGCGTATAAAACTCCGTCAGTGCTTCCCCATCTATCTTCCCGTCTTCCGTCTTCCAGGCCGGCGCACAGACAGGCAGAAGCGCATTCAGCATTTCTTCCTCTCCTCTCGCTCCGAAAATCATGCCATCCGGCTTCTTTTCCCTGTATGCCTCCGCCATTTCAGCAATCGCTTCCAAATCCGTCATTTTCTCTATGTCTTCCTGTTTCCCTGCCAACAAGGCAATTTGAAACTGGGCGGGTACTCCATAGATGCCCTCCGGCGTCCAAAAGGAACGAATAATATTCGTAAAATAACGATCCTCTCCCATTCCTTCCAAATAAGGAGTCAGATCTGCAAGCACTCCCTTTTCCACATAAGAATCCATCGGCATATCATCCAAAATAAAAATATCCGGTCCTTTCCCCGCCGCAATTTCTGTATTCAGCTTCTTCAATGCATCATCTCTTGTTGCAGACAGATTCTTATCCATTCCTGTTTCATATCGTATATAAACTTCCGGATGGCCGGCCTGATAAGAAGAGATCACCGTCCGCAGCTGCTCATTTTCCATCAGACTGTATGCCCTAAGCTGTACCTCCGGCACGGCGGCCAGATTCGGATCATAAGTATACTTCGCGATCTCCCCGCTGGAAAACAAAATTAAAAAGACATCATTTTCCAGCAAAACGCCGCCCGCCAGCCCATAAGACGGATTACCCAGGGAAGTAAGCGCGCCGTCCACCACCTGTTCTATTAAGTTGCCGCCGATTACATGCCGATAAATTCCTTTTTCAAAAACAAGGTACAAAATCCCTTCCTCACCGGGCAGAATCAGAAGAGGATTGATTCCTGTTGTATGATATTCGAGGCTGTCCCCCTGTTCTTTCATAAAATCATCCAGAACCGGATCCTCTACAAGCTCTCCGGAAGACAAATCCAGAATCGTCACTCCCCTTCCGTCCGCCATCATCAGTTTATCGTCTTTTGCCACCATATACTGGACCCATTGGGGGAGTTCTATCCATTCCTTGCAAGAGCCGCTTTCCCTGTCGATCTCATATACTTTTCCGCCCAGGGCAGACCCGAACAGCCTTCCGTCATCGGAAAAAACGAAGCGGTTTACATATTCCTCATTTTGATAAGGAATTTCTATTTCCTGAAAGGAACCATCCGGCGCTATCAGCCTGTAACGAGGATGAGTGGAAAAATCCATCGTCGTCATGTCGATTCCTTCCTCTTCCCCGGCAGCTGGATCTTCTCCGCCCTCAGCCGCAGGATCTTCTCCGCTATCCGCGCCATCTCCCTCCGCTTCCCCAGCGGCCGGATCCTCTTCGTTCTCTTCCCCAGCGGTCGAATCGTCTCCGCCCTCAGCCGCATCTTTTGCCTCATAAATAACCGCCGTATAACCATCCTTCGCCACAGCGATATCCAGCAGCCAGTTGGATGCATTCAGCTCCGCATACCATGCCAGTTCTTCTTTCTCCCAGGTAGCCCCATTGTCCCTGGATACCCATTTCCCGCTTCTTTTTGACAGGAGCACCAGGCTCCCGTCATCCATTTGTACCAGTTTGCTTTCCACGTTCAATTCTTCTTTCAAAGAATCGTCCATCTGCTCCAGATAACGTCCCATCACTTTTTCCTGGTTTGTCTCTCCTGCGCTTTTGTCCCCATCGTTGACCGTCAACGGCGTTTCTGTCCTATCGTTTTCCGACGGTGCATCCTCCGCCCGCCCACAGCCGGCGACGCCAAGCGTTCCCGCTATCATGGCAAGAACCAGCAGCCACGCCGCACCTCTGCCCGATCTTCTTTTCCTTATCATATTTCCGCTCCTTCCAAACTATTGACCAGTTTTGTCAATGAAACATGCTTGCCGCGTTTTCTAATACGTTTCCTGATAGCACTTATTTCGATATAAATATACTAATTTTGTCCGCCAGGAAGATTTCCCCCTCCCAGCTTCCCGTTATTTCCAACAACGAATCCATCTCCAATTCCCCGCTGCTTCCTTCTCTTTTCGTACTCGTAATTCCTCCGTCTGTCGTTGTAGACACGATAAATTCCGTATCATCGCTATATTTTACCGTTACCAACGCATCTTCCCCTTCATATCCGGTAGATGCCATCACCATAATATCCCCTCCGCCGTCCTCCAGCGTTCCGGTCATCGCCTGTTCTATCGCAAAGCTGCCCGCTTCCAGTTTTCTTATATTTCCATGTATTGTTTGTATTCCTTCTCCCGTCGGATCATCCCATACAATAGAATCCTCCGGAGCCGTTTCGCCTTCCTCCGTTTCCTGCCCATTCTCCGTTGAAATATTTTCCTGTGCCGGAACATCTCCCTGTGCCGCATCCTCTTCCTGATCCGGCATATTTTCTTCCTGGGAAACCTCTTCCTGCACCGAAATATTTTCTATCGCATTCAGCGTTTCAGCGTCCCCATCATTTCCTGCTTTTCCATCTCCGCAGCCACACATTAATATGGCTGCGGCAGCCGCTATTAACATACCCTTGTTTCTGAATTTTTTTATCATCTTTTTCACACCTTTCCCGTCTCTTATTCGGACATATAAATTGCCGTTTTTTGAATAACCTCTTCCGCTCCGCCCGAAGCGCTCATTTCCCCGGCCAGGACTTTTTCCCCTGTTTCACAAACCGCATTTTCCAGCAGGGAATTCTTTACATATGGTGTTTTCCCTGCCTCCACTATTTTCATCATCTGTTCTATCTCCGCTTCGGAAGCCGGATAAATATCGATATAATAATACAATTCCTTTTCCTCTCCCTTGCTTCCGCCCATTGATGCATAGCTGCTGCCATCCTCCGTCGCATTTTGATGGAATTTTTCCACCCATTTTTCCTTATTGACTGGCATACCCAGCCATCCGTCATCATCCAGCATTTTTTCCAGCAGTTCCAGAGCCGTCTCCTGATAAGGGGAAGCTGCATTGATCCCCAGCAGGTTTCTCGGCATAAATACTTCTTTTGCCTGTCCGTTATAAGCCGCAAAACTATAGTCTTCCTTCCCTGGAAACTTAAAGCAGGAAATCAATACATCGAAATTGTAGGAATCGCTTATCATACCGGCTGCAAACTCCTTTTCCTCCGTGATCAACCCTGTCTCCGATAGTTGGATCTGATATTCTCTTTTCGCTTCTTCCGATACGCCAGCCATCTGCCTCTCTTTCTCCCATATTTCATACTCCCTCTTTTGTTCCTCGCTCATTCTGGCTTCTTCCACATCCCACATTCTTTTTGCCGACTCATAAAATTCCGTCAGCAATTCCTTATCTATTTTTCCATCCCCGTTCATCCATGCGGGCAGACAGACCGGAAGCAGCACATTTAACAGCTCGCTCTCGTTTTTCACCCCGAGAATAATTCCTTCTTCTTTCTTTGTATCATACTCTTCCACGATCCCGGCAATGGCTTCCAAATCGGTCATTCTTTCTATATCCGACTGTCTGCCCGCAGCAATACCCATATAAAACTGCGACGGCACTGCATAAGTACCCTCCGCCGTATGGAAAGCATTGACTACATTGGTAAAATATCGATCTCCTGTCTTTGTCCCCAGCCAGGAAGTCAAATCCATCAGTACTCCTTTTTCCACATAGGAATCCATCGGCATATCATCCAAAATCAAAATATCCGGTCCCTTTCCCGCGGCGATCTCCGTATTCAGCTTCTTTAGCGCATCATCTCTTGTTACAGGCGAATTCTCCTCCATTCCGATCTCATACCGGATATAAATTTCCGGATGCTCCGACTGAAAAGCGCTGATCACCTTTTTCATCTGCGGATTATCTTTCAAACTATATGCCTTTAACTGTATTTCCGGCGTGGACGGCATATTCGGATCATAGGTATATCTCATAAGTCTGCCATCCGAAAGCAGCAAGAGAAATACATCGTTTTCCAAAAGTATGCCATCCAATATCCCATACGACGGATCGCTGAAAGAAGTGATCGTTCCGTCCACCACCTGTTCTATCACATTCCCTTCCATCACATGCCGGTAAACCCCCTTTTCACAGGCGAGATACAAGATTCCGTTTTCTCCGGGTATAAGCAGAAGAGGTACGACGCCCTCCACATCACTGCTGATATGGGCTCCCAGCTGTTCATGCAAAAAATCGTTCATCACCTGATCCGTTATCGTTTCCCCCGTCGCCAGATCAAGAATGGTTATGCCGTCACTATTCAAAAACATGAGCCTGTTATCTTTTTCTACCATATACTGCGCCCATTCGGACAACTCTGCAAATTCCTTTATCGTTCCGTTTTCTTTGTCCACCTCGTATACTTTGCCGTCATAGGCGCTTCCGAAAAGTCTTCCGTCTTCAGAAAAAGCAAAGCAGTTCACATATTCGGAATCCTTGAAGGAAAATTCCAGTTTTTGAAAAGTTCCGTCCGCAGAAGCGATCCCATATTTGGGCAAAAAACTGCCGCCGATTTCTTCCTCTTCATCGCCGTTTTCCGCATCGTTCCCTCCTCCGGAATATATAATGGCAATATCGCCATTCTTCGCAACCGCCGTATCCATGACCCAGCATTTGGCTGCCATCAACTCCTCATGCCATGCCATTTTTTCCCGTTCCCATGTCGCTCCGTCATCTTTGGATACCCATTTTCCATTGTTTCCCGACATAATTACGAGACTTCCGTCTTCCATTTGTGCGATATCTCCCCCGCTTCCCACTTCTCCTTTCAAAGTCTCATCCACGCTTTCCAGATAACGCCCCATTACTTTTTCCTTCTCTTCCGCTCCGTCCAAACTATCTGCGGAATTCTCTTCTCCATAAGCATCATTTCCAACTGACGCCTCTTCGGTCGGCCCTCTTCCGCCTTCCGAACCGCTGCCGCCCTTTCCTTCCGTCGTTCCGCAGCCAGTTATCCCAACTGCTCCAAAGGCCATGGCGGCCACAAGCAGCCACGCAAATATTTCCTTCATCCTTCTTTTCTTTTTCATAGCGATACCCTTTCCAAACATATTTTTTATCCTTCCCAAAACAGATACAGTGTTTGCAGTCCCCTTTTCTTTCTGCCATCTTACCAGGCCAATCTCTAAAAAATCTCTAAAACTAAAAAAAGAAAGCCGGAAACCTGTTTTCCGGTTTCCGGCTTGTCCACGATCTATATTTTTTCTATTTACCCTCTGTTATTTTTTGATACCGCTCTCCCCTTCTTTTATGAACCAATCTTTATTCATTTATTCCGCATCTTTATAAATCAGCGCATAAGCATAAAATTTATCAGTACTGAAGGTTATGGTATCGGGATCCTTATCTTTATCATCAAAGATAAATGGGATACCGTCTTGCGAAACGCAAATCATTTTAAATTCCCGGTTTTGTTTCCGTAAGGTTTCCGGTACAACCAGCGATATTGTAACCTTCTCTTCCGTTGCATATTTTTCCTTGCTACCAAGAGGATAAATATTATATGTTCTTGCTATAGTATAATTCCCAGCTGCATTTTCAAATACCTCAAAACATTGTTTCCCCTGCATCGCATTTTGGATATTCACATCAAACAGTTGATCATTTTTTGTTGTATATTCTACTTTTTCTTTACCATAGCACAAATAACGGGTTTTTTCCTCCTCCGTAGTTGGCGTCCAGGCAACCTCTACAGGTTCTTCACTGGCAGAATAGGTATTCGGAACATAGTTGCCAGAATCATCAGAAGCATTATTTTCATTACCGAAATTACCGGAGCCGGTATAATAATACTCTTCCGTTACTGCATAATCGCTATGCGTATATAAATTTATATTGTCACTATAAACTTTAATACGAACTTTATAGGTTTTTCCGGGTTCCATGACACTTGAAAAATCCTCTTCAGGAATGTCATAGTTCGTTCCACTAACCATTGTCCATGATTGAAAATCATCATTGCTTATATTTACTAAATATCCGGATGAATGATCAACAAAATTCCATCTGACTGTTCCCGGATTATCCAAATCCCATTTTATCTCCGGTGATTCTATTTTTTGTTCGGGTTTCACATAATGAAATACATCACTATAATCGGACAAAACTCCCTTGCTCTCATCAAACATATCGCTATTATCTGATAATACATGTATTCTAAACATATAATCACCGGATTCCTCAATAGAATAGGAAATATCCGTATTACAGATCACATTATAAAAACCTTCTGCATCATGTGCAAATTCACGCTTCCCATCTTTGTATATATACGCGCAAACTTTAGTATCTGGCGAATTGTTCTTATTGAAAGAAAAACTCCCTGGTTTATCCGGGTTCCATTTTAAATCCGTAGGCTTGTTTGGTTTTGTGTCAGATACCATATCCTCATTAACCGTTGATGATTCCGCACTTATTGGCTCCTCTTGTAATTGGGAATCATTTTCCGACTCTGTTTCCGTTATATTCTTGATCTCCGAATCGACTTCCGTTTGTGATAACGTTTCATCATCAGTATCCGCATCTTCTTGCATTTCTTGCAGATTACTGTTTAAATTCTCCTCCTTTTCTTCGTCGGCATCAAACGCCTCGGAAGTATTTGTTTGCTCCGGTTTTAATTCAGACGCATTCGCTTGGATACTTAAATAATTTGAAACCAAAAATCCCACAATCAATACAGCTAATAATTGTTTCCTCATTTGTCACTTCTCCTCTCCTATCGCTTTAATATAAAAGATTTTAACACATTTTATAAGTAATTAAAACACTGTATTTTGTTGTTTTTACACAAGTATAAAAATTGTTGACAATTACCAGCTATTACAATATGCTCAAAGAAAACATATGGTAGTTATTCCTATCACTAATAAACCGAAAGCTTGAATTATTTTAGCAACTATTTTAGCTCTTATACAAATTTTTCTGGCATGGAGAAAAATGCCCCATTGGATAGGCATGCTTCTACTCGCCGCTTTTTTGGCCTTTGCCATTTATGCATCGGCAGATCTGTTTTGGGTCGACATCTGAGTCGGCATACTACTTGCTTTTATGATTCCCCCATTTTCCTTGATTGCCTGTTTGAAATGGTTTATTGGCGAACACGATGGAAAGAGAGGCAGATAGAATATGAAAAATAATGAGTTGAGTATATTAATAATAACAACTATTATATTGACCATTATTCAAATATGGCTTTCTAAAAAGAAGGTTGGTGGAAAGGATTATTTGTCCCTGCTTTATACGGGATCCTTCCAATCCCATATGCATGCACTCGTTTTTTACCCACCAACAGCATCCGGCTGAGACCGGACTACTATCAGACAGCAACCTTTATTTTTCCTGGTATTTGGTTTTTCATGATCTATTTTACCTTTTATTACTACAAACAATATAAGAAAGAAGTAAAATAAATGGCATGATGCCGGGGTCAAAACATAGTGTTTTCTATGTTTGAATCTCCACATGAACCTTGAAAATTTAATATTTTACAGTATATATGCCATAAGAGGCTTCATTAGCTTAGAATTATTGGCGCACTTCCAGCCTATGTCTACGCTAATACCGGATTCTGGTCATAATTTCCTAAACCCTTTCGGAATCCAAAGAGTTTCCTGAAATTTAAAGCTGCTATTTTGCTGCCGAAGAAGAATTTGCCCCGTTGTTTCCCTCTTGGAATTTTCCTACGGTCTCTTCTATGTTAGCTGCATATCCTCTGCAAGATTTACCAGACTTATTTCTGTAAGCAGCATCCGGATCCGATGGGTTTTGAAGGGCAGATGAATTCATAGTACCATCTTCTTTCGTCCTCAGACGGCGTTTCCCATTTTCAACAATGGTCTGATCGGAAAGGCATCTGACAAATAGCTGGTATTCGGTTATTTCTTCAAAATCTGTCCCTCACTGTTCCAGCAGACAGCCACTGCCTGCCTTGATATTCCTAATTCTTTTGCTAAATCATCTTGTGTATAGTTGTTGCTTTTACGCAAAAACTGTAAGTATTTCGATATAATATTCATATTCATAAAAATCACCCTCCTTATTGCCATTATAAGGTATATGGCAATAAGAATAAAGAACTTGATAAGTGCTAAAAAGCAAATAATTATACAAAATATTGATTTTTTTATTGACAATTACCAAATATTGAAGTACGCTTGAAGAATACACAAGGTAGTCATATTGCTAATAAGCAATCAAAAAGGGGAAGGAGGGGATTCCAATGCAGGGACAAATGGAATCACTGGCACATGAATTGATATACCGTTTTTCATACAGGACATGAGATAGGAGGAATTCATTCATGATCATAAAAACCTGGATTATTCTGGCAGTTATTTCAGCTTTCATACAGATTGTCTTAGCAGTAAAGAAAATGCCTCATTGGGTAGGCATGCTTTTGCCGGCTGCTTTTTTGGCCTTTGCCATTTATGCATGGGCGGATCTGTTTTGGGTCGGCATCCCGGTCGGCAAATTGCTTGCCTTTATGATTCCCCCCATTTTCCTTGCTTGCCTGTTTGAAATGGTTTATTGGAGAACACGATGGAAAGAGAGGCAGAAGGAATATGAAAAATATAAAAAATAAAAGAGTTTATGTCTTGCTCTTAGCGGCCGTTATTTGTATCCTGACCATAGGAACAACCTGTTTGGCCGCCGAAACAAATGCAACGCCCCGAAGCTACCGTGAGAACCTTCTTGTATCTTATAAGAATTCTATTAACAGGGAGAAACCATGATTTATAATGAATTAAAATTATTATTGATAATAACTATTATACTAACCATTATCCAAATATGGCTTTCTAAGAAAGAATGCTGGTGGAAAGGATTATTTGTACCTGCTTTATACTTGGTTTTTGCCATTCCCTATGTATGCACCAAGCTTTTACCCACTAGCAGCATTCGACTGAGACCTGACTACTATCATACAGCCACCTATATTTTCCCCGGTATCTGGTTTTTCATGATTTATTTTATCTTTTATTACTACAGACAATATAAGAAAGAAGGGGATTAACAAATGAAATGGATTAAAAACACAACAGCATGTATATGCATCGTTTGTCTATGCATGCTAATGAACCATTCTCTTGCCACCGTATCCGCAGCCTCGAGCAATGATATTGTTCCCTATGCCATCAGGGATTCTCTGCCTATCCAATACGAAATCTGGTATTCCTACTCAGAAGGGGCAGAATACCGAAATTACGTTTATCGTGATTTCACGTATGCAACATTATATGAAGTACGATATGCCTCCTGCCGCAACCGCGCGGCTGGAGGTATTTTCATTCCTTTTTAGAGATTTTTTAGAGATTTACTTGCTACAATAAAACCCGTATAATAAACAGGAAGCTGCTACATGCTATCCGTGAAAGGAGAAATTTTTATGCGCGTGCTGTTAGTAGAAGACGATCCAAAATTAAACCATTCTCTAAAATACCAGTTGGAAAAAGAAAATTTTATTGTCGATTCCTGCTCCGATGGAGAGGAAGCGCTTTTTTATATTGACCAGAATATCCATGACGTTATTTTGCTGGACCGTATGCTCCCGCTTCTGGACGGAACCGAAATCCTCACCCTGATGCGCCGGAAAAACAACAGCACTCCCGTCATTCTGATCACTGCCCTCGGAACTTTAAATGACAAAATCACAGGTCTTGACCTGGGGGCCGACGATTATCTCGTCAAACCCTTTGATTTCGAAGAACTACTGGCCCGCATCCGATGCGTCACGCGGCGCTCTCCCATGATCCAGGGGGATGACATCCTCTCCCTTGGCGACCTGACGCTGCATATCGGAGAAAGCCGCCTGACCGGCCCCGCCGCCTCCTGTTCCCTGTCAAAAAAAGAAAATGAACTTTTTCAATCTTTTTTTCGTAATTCCGGGCAAATTCTCACCAGAGAACAATTACTCGCCCGGGTCTGGGGATTGGATGCAGAAATTGAAGACGGCAACCTGGACAACTATATCCATTTTCTTCGCCGCCGTCTAAACACTGTTGGAAGCACCGTAACCCTGCGTACCGTCAGAGGCGTCGGATACCGCATGCTTATATCCCCATCAACCGCCAAGTAACATCTGCGTAAACAAACATATCCGTTCAGAAAGGTATCCTATGTTCCGCAAAGTACACTATCTCCTTACACTTTTATGCGCCGGAACCACCGCCGCCATATTGCTTGTTATGTCTTTCATATATCTCTATGTTTCCGAAACCGGACTGAAACAGAGCCAGTTTCTTTCTTTTCAGCACGCTATGGATAACTTTGTCAATAACTTCAAACAACAAAATGTAGTTACCCATGAATGGCTTTCCCGCATGGAAACCAATAACTCCTATTTTATACGAATCATGGACAACGGAGTTCCACTGCTCTTTAACCAAAGAAAACTTGACCAGAACCGTCTGAACATTGAAGAAGAGGCTCTGGATTGCTTTTCCTCCTCTTTTTCCGTCGAAACTACAGATCCCTCCATGGAAGAAACCGACTCCCATTTGGAGTTCTCATTTACGGCATCCACAGGAGAAAACTACTATGCCTGTGTGGCCCGAATCATCCGTGAAAAACAAAATACAGAAATTCTTGTCCTGTATCCCTTGCGGGATCTGAACGCCAAAATCAAAAGCCAGCGCATTCATTTTGCCCTGATCGATCTGGCGGCCGTTTTTCTGCTTACTCTCTTCTCCTTCTTTTTTACCAGAAAACTGCTCGCTCCCATTGAGCGGAACCGGAAGGAGCAAATACAGTTCGTCGCGGCGGCATCCCACGAACTTCGCACGCCCCTGGCTGTCATCCTTTCTTCCGTCTCCGCCATGAAAAAAGCTTCTCCCGAAGAAAAAGAGAACTTCCTTTCCACCATAGATTCCGAAGGCAAGCGGATGTCGCGCCTGATCGACGATATGCTTCTTCTTTCCCAGGCGGATGCCCACGCATTCCCCATTCGTTTGCAGCCAGTGGAATGCGATACCTTGCTTTTAAATTCTTTCGAAACCTTCGAACCGATGGCAAAAGAAAAAAATATTTCTTTCACGGTCTCCCTGCCCCGCACGGCTTTGCCGCCCTGCCTTTCCGATGGAGAACGCTTAAGCCAGGTAATCGCCATACTCCTGCACAATGCTATCAGCTATACGCCCTCCGGCGGAAGCATTTCCCTGGCCCTGTCGTCGAATACCGCGAAAAAACCGGAAGCCCTTACCCTGTCCATTGCGGATAACGGCATCGGCATCCCCGATGAAGAAAAAGATAAAATATTCCAGCGTTTCTACCGCTCCGACCGATCCCGCAGCGTCAAAAATCACTTCGGCCTCGGTCTGCCCATCGCCAGCGAGATCATCCGCTCTTTGGACGGAACAATACGCGTCGTGGATACGCCGGGCGGCGGCAGCACCTTCCTCGTCCGTCTGCCTTTCCGCTCCTGATTTACCCCTTTCTCATAATTTTATCCAGCGGTTTTCCTTTGGCAAGTTCATCCACCAGCTTATCGAGATAACGAATCTCACGCATCAGCGGTTCTTCTATCGTTTCCACCCTCACGCCGCAGACCACGCCTTTTATCATTTTCCTGTTCTCATTCATTTCAGGTGCCTTCCGAAAAAAATCCCCATAGCTGATTTCTTCCTCCAGCGCTCTTTCCAGTTCCTCCTGGCTATATCCTGTCAGCCATTGGATAACCTTATCCACTTCCTCTTTCGTCCGCCCCTTTTTTACAGCCTTATTCACAAGAAGCGGATATATCTTCGACAGCCTCATTTCGTACACTTTATTGTTGTCCACCGTCTCCTCCTTTTTCTATAGCCTCGTTTCACTGATCCGGTTTGGAAACTTATTTTCTTCCATTTATCCAAGCGCCACGTCCAACGCCATCATGATAACGAATCCGATAGCAAATCCAATGGTTCCCATATTCGAATGCTCTCCTTCCGCCGATTCCGGTATCAGCTCTTCCACCACCACATAAAGCATGGCTCCTGCCGCAAAAGCCAGGGTATAGGGAATAAAAGGGTCGATCAGGCCGGCCAGCAGCAGAGTCACCCCGGCCGCCAGCGGTTCCACGATTCCCGACAGCGTCCCCAGCACAAAAGCCTTTCCCTTTCCGACTTCCTCTTTCAACGGAAGCGATATGATCGCTCCTTCCGGGAAATTCTGTATGGCGATCCCCACCGATAAGGCGATGGCCCCGGCCATAGTGATCGGACTGCCCCCAGCCATTGCCCCAGCCAAAACAATTCCCACGGACGCCCCCTCCGGTATATTATGGATCGTCACTGCCAATATCAGCATCGTCGATTTCTTCCAATTACTCTTAATTCCCTCTTGTTCTTCGCTGTTCAAATGCAAATGGGGCACCGCCCGGTCTAAAACAAGCAGAAAAACAATCCCAAGCAGGAACCCTGCCGCCGCAGGAACAAACGCGAACTTCCCCATAGGTTCCGACAAATCCATTGCCGGAATCAACAGCGACCAGACCGATGCCGCCACCATTACTCCCGAGGCAAATCCCAGCATCGCTTTACGCATGACTGCATTCATTTCTCCTTTTAGCAGGAAAACACAGGCCGCCCCCAGCGTTGTCCCTAAAAACGGGATACTGATCCCGATAAGTATACTGCTATTCACTCTAATCTCCTCCTCTTCCGATTTCTTTATCCCAATTTCTTCATCCAGCCAGAAATCCCTTCTTTATGCTAAAGTTTTTCCTCCGATCCAAGTTTCTTCTTCAGCTCATATCCAAGCCCCGTCTGCTCCACCATAAACTTATGCTTCGGCAGATATTTTTCCCAATATGCCAAAACGTCCTCTATATACTTCTTCCATTCCGTATTATAGTAAAAACGAATCTCCTCTTCCTTTGTCATTGCCTTTCTTTTATAAAATACAGGGCAGATCACGCACTGTCGTTTTCCCCTTCTGTCACTCACCATAGATCCATCCTTTTGTACATAGATCTCCAGAACAGATACATAATCCTCCGGCAGTTCTTCCCCGGCCCGGATCATCCGCTGCATCTCCGCTCCCGGATCGATCAGGCTGCCATAATATTCCCCGAATCCATAAAGCAGCCCCGCCCCCAGTTTCCGGTTCCTCTCCTTCCATTCCTCCAGCATCATTCCGGCTTCTTCATACACTTTTCCTGATAATTCCGGCAGACTTTCCTCCTCAATCATTTCCTGGGAAAATATCCCAATCTCGGACGGCATAGCATCTCCTGTCGCCTGTTTCACGCCCTTTCCCATTCGGATATCTACCTCATTGTCATGGAGGCACAAAAGCATACGGTGCGCATCCCTCATCCCCGCCTCCAGGCGGCATATCTTCTTCCCCTCCCCGTCGTACAGCACATAATCCAACCCACATGACGGGCTGGCGACCGCTTTTGCAAAACCGATATCTTCTGTCTCAAACCGCTTTATTTTTCCAAACATATTGCAATAATACAGGCCATTCCTGGTTACCGCAAGCTGCCGGTTCTTCGCCTCCAGGCAAACCAGAAGCCCAAGCAGGAAAGTCAGCAGGATCACCGCATACATCCATAACGCTATTGGGGAAACATGATATATCATTTCCAAAATCAGAAAGAAAATGCCCATGCCTATGATTATAATTCCTATCCCGTATGCTGCTTTATGCTGCCGGACCGTAAATTTCCGATCCGCCTCCTCCGGCAAGTTATTTGCTTTTTCCACAGCCATACCCAATCCGCCTCTCTCCTATGATTCAAAAATCCCTCCGTCTCCGGAGAGATTTTTCTAATCCTAAAATTTTTTTCGTTTATGGCAAAATTTATAAAAACAAGGTACTAAGCAGAACGATAAGCCGGGTTATGTCGTGAATGATCATCTATCTAGAATTACCGTTGCCGGCAATTTCAAGCGACCTACCTGAAAGCAGGCCGGGCAAGCCTGTCGCTTTCTGTTTGGTCTTGCTTCGGATGGGGTTTACATGGCTCTGCCTGTTACCAGACAAACGGTAGTCTCTTACACTGCCTTTCCACCCTTACCGACGAACCATGCCAAATAGCCTGGTGCGTCAAAGAATCCGTTGCCGGATTCTTTCCGGGGAAGAGTACATGCTCCTCCCTGGGGCGGTTTATTTCTGTTGCACTAGCCTTGGAGTCGCCTCCACCGGACGTTATCCGGCATCCTGCCCTGCGAAGCCCGGACTTTCCTCACCCGCATCTTTCGATGCGGCCGCGATCACTTATTCTACTTAGTACCTGTTGTTTTTTATCCCGCTTGAAAATTTTCATTTTCAAGCTCTTATACATTGAAACAGCTTCCTCCTACAAACTCTCTGCAAATGGAATTTTTCGGAAGGTTGTCGCTGCTGACGCCGATAAAATATTCCAAAAACTTTAAAAGCCTTTTCGCTTCATAATATTCCGGCTCCCCTTTCCCTATCCCAAACAGCAGGGGTTCCGCATATTGTTTCAGCACCGCCAGCTCATAGATCAGTACAGAATTGAACATGGCGTCCGCGCTCTCCTGGAACGGGAAAATATATTCTTCTTCCCCTTTTCTCACGGAAGCCCACATTTCGATCGTCCGTTTTGCCGACGTCCCACGCGTCCGCGCGTCCCTTACCATACGGCGCAGAAGCCTCCCGTCGGTAGTCGGAATCCGGTTATGGTCATCGATATTAATGCTCGTAAGGGCGCTGATATAGATTTTATATTTGCTTTCATTGGGAAGCGCATAGGACATGGCATCATTCAATCCATGGATGCCCTCGATTACGAGAACGTCTTCCGGCCCCAATGTCTTATAATCGCCCTTGTACTCCCTCTTGCCGGTTTTAAAGTTAAAGCTGGGAAGTTCCACGGTTTTTCCCGACAGCAGGTCGAGCATATCTTTGTTAAATTGTTTTACGTCGATCGCTTCCAGGCATTCAAAGTTATAGTCCCCGTTTTCGTCCCTGGGCGTATCCTCCCTGTTTACAAAATAATTGTCCAGCGCGATCGGATGGGGCGACAGCCCATAAGTGCGCAGCTGTATCGACAGTCTGTGGGAAAATGTAGTTTTTCCCGAAGAAGAGGGGCCCGCGATCATAACAAATTTTACCCCTTTCCGTTCCACAATCTCCCGTGCGATCTCACCGATCCGCCTCTCCTGAAGCGCCTCCTGCACGAGAATCAGATCATTGATATTCCCCTTGCAGATCTGATCATTCAGATCCCCCACCGTCCCTACATTGACCATATTTCCCCAATCGTCGGACTGTTTGAGCGTTTGAAACAATTTTTTCCTCGGTTCCATCGAAGGCAGTTTTTCCGGCGATTTGGGATCCGGAAGCAAAAGCATCAAACCATCCTCATAAGCAAATACCTGGAAATATTTCACATATCCCGTACTTGGCAGCATATAGCCGTAATAATAATCATAATATCCGTCCAGACAGTACACATTTACATAAGAACTTCTTCTATATCGGAACAGTTTTTCTTTCTCTTTCATATTCTGGCTGCGGAAGATCTCCACCGCATCGTTCAAAGGATAAGATTTTTTCACATAAGGCAGGTCAGCCTCCACCAACTCCCGCATCCGCCCGTTTAATCTGTCAATAAACTCCTGATCCAACCTTACCTTTCCTTTTACGCTGCAATAATACCCGGAACCGATGGCAAACTCCACCTTTACCTTTTCCAAACTACCCTCTTCCGCCACATCCTGCATCGCTCTGATCATCAGCATGATCGCCGTCCTTACATAAGATTTGTGTCCCACGGCATCGCTGATCGTAAAAAAGGAAACCTCACAGTCCTTTTTCACCTTTTTAAACAGTTCCCGTATCTTCCCATTAACCGTAACCAGCGCGATCCTGTTATTATATTTCTCCTGATATTCCCTGACGATCGTTTCATACGTCGTACCCTCTTCGTACTGCCTTCTCTCACCGTCGATCGTTACCGTTACCATACGCCGCCTCCTGTTCCGAATGCTTTCCACCTGCACGCTCCGGCAGACTTCAAACCTTCTATTCACTCATACCCTTTACAAATTCATTCTCAAATTCTGCTTCTGTATATGTAAAAACTCTTTGAAAATATAACTGTTCAAACCTTTCCAGGCCAAACCTGATAAAATGCCCCTTCCCTTTCCGGTGAAAATATTTGCCAATCTTCACCCTTGATGCGGACTCCTGTAATCCTCCCTCTTCCCTTTCTTCTTTTGCTTCATCATTTTTTGTTTCATTATAAACCAGTATAAACTCGGCATGATCCCTGCAAAAAGAAATGCTTTCCCCTGTAATATCACAAAAAATCAATAAACTTTCATAGATTTTCTGGTAAACGTTATATTTTTGTTTGTCATTTATTTTTCCGTTTTTAAATTCAATAAAACTAACGCTTCCTTCTCTCCCTATATAAAGCGCATCGCTGGAACAAGGCAGGAATTTCGGCTTGGGCTCCAGGCTTCTGACATATGCTTTCTTCACTCTGTCAAAATGAATCACCGAAACCTCCGCATCTGTCATATATTGCTTTACCGTATTTTCATCGTCCAGCGAAGTTTTCTTAAGCGTAGAAATATTATTGCGGAATATCTCTATTTCATCATACCGTATTTCCATTCCCATACCCCATATTTTCCAAGTCCTGCAATGGCCTCGCCAATTTTGCGTAAATACGTTCTACCTCGTTTGTCACATCCTCCATTCCCACTCTGCCATCTTTTTCTTCTGCCAAATAATATCTGCACTTATCCCCGATTCCATACTTATTCGTATAAACTTCAATGGCATTCAAAAAATACGGGCTATGCGTATTCAGCAAAACATGAACACCGAATTCGATCTGCAGCAATACAATAATTTCCGCAAATTTCAACTGCCACTCAGGATGCAAATGAATCTCCGGCTCATCGAGAATCACAATCCCATTCTCATCAATGCTCCCATTCTGCAAAAGCTGTTTTAATATCACGAAATTTTTCATGCCTGTGGATAAATTGGTCATCTTCAGATTCCCCTGCAGCCCTTCTGCCCGATAGGCATAATTGCCATAAGGCTCTATCACAATTTCTCCATCGCAAACTCCCTGCATGACATTTAATATTTTCCGCATTTTCTTCTGAGCCGACAGTTCTTCCAACATATTCCATTTCAACGCATTCCTGTCCTTCCTCAGCTTCCTCTGTAGATCGTACCTATGCCCCAGAAGGTCGTTTCTACACAAATCATCTACAACAAACGGATCATCTATATAAATAATTTCTTTCATCAAACTCATAAAATGTCGGATATCTATTTCCCCATCCTCCAGCACTTGGAAATCAATGACATCATCTTTTATTTCTATGATAATGTGGCTCTCCTCCTCCGGAAAATTCAAATGCCCTATCTTTCCCCCAAATTCCGCTCTTAAACTTTTCTTAAGGATAAGCTTAATCAGCTCCTCATCTTCCATATACAAATATCCATTTACTTTTTTTACCTTATCCTTTAAATCTCCCCCCTGCCCTTTATTCAACGGATGGGAAAACAACTCTTTGTGAAGTTCTTCAAATTTTTCTATAATCTTATGTTCATTTCCTCTATATACATCGGTTTCATCCAACATTTCATAAATTTTATCCAAAAATGAATATCTCACAGAACGCCTTGTCCCAACAATAGAGCCTTCTTTAAATACGTTATAAATCGCATCCGCTCTTTCTTCCTTAATATGCTCCCTCACTTTATAAAACGCCTTAAATACGCTGAAAAGCATCTTCCCCACAGTACTCTTTCCCGTACTATTCTCGCCCGCGATCACCGTAATCCCTTCCAATTCAATCCGCGCCCGTCCAATTTTCCCCACATTTTCCAGCTCAATCCTCATCCAATCCTCCATAACCTCCTTATGCCATAAAGAATTTATGTCATAAGGAATTTATGCCATAATAACCACCTTCCAACACCTAAAACTATCCACGGGAAGAATGCCCAGTAAGGGCATTCTTCGGTGTGAGAAGACTTGCAAAGCAAGTCTAGAGTTTCTTCGCGAAGCAGCCCCTGCTGCGAGTGATTAGAAACTCTTCTCACACTAATGACCAGAACGGATTCCCCTCCCTGGCCGCAAATACCGCGATCTGCGGGAATTCTCTCTCGATATATTCTATCATATAAGGCACAAATATCTTCTCCAGCCCATAATGCCCCGCATCAATGATCGCCAGTCCCTGAGCCACCGCGTCCAATCCTTCATGATGGTCGATATCTCCGGTAATCAGCACTTCCGCCCCGGCCTCCACTGCAGGACGTATCATGGATTTGCCCGATCCCGGTGATACAGCAGCGCATTCCACCGCCATATCCCTTTCCCCATATACCTTCACACTCTCCAAATGAAATACATCCTTTACATAAGAGGCGCATTCTTCCAATGTCATGACCTGGGGCAGCTTCCCGTATCTGCCGATTCCCTCTTTGGCGATCTCATCCTCGTAAGTAATGCTCAACACCTGTCGTTCTTTCAGCCGGATCTCATCAGCTGCCGCGTCCGCCATTCCCATAACATCAAAATTTGTATGCATCGCATAATAGCTGATATCGTTTCCTATCAGCTTCACCAGACGCCTTCCGATAAAGTCATCCGTATTGATCTTTTTCATGGAAGAAAAAATAAGCGGATGATGGGTGAGGAGCATATCGGCTCCTTTTCTCACAGCCTCTTCCACGACCGCATCCGTAGCATCCAAAGCGATGCATATTTTTCCCACTTCCTTATCCCGGCGTCCTGCCAGCAATCCCACATTATCCCAATTTTCTGCGAACACCGGGGCGCATAACTGTTCCAGGCTTTTTATCACTGTGCCGCATTCCACACTTTTTTTACTTTCCATACGAATGCCCATGCCTTTCCACTATTTACCGGTAACAGGAAAGCGCCGCCTCGACTCCCCGTATCCTGCCCGCGATCTCTTCCTGCCGTCCTTCCGTTTCCCTGCCGTTTTCGCGGAGATTTTCCATGATCTGCATACAAAGGCTGTATTCCCTCCGCAGGTAATCCTCCAGTACGGGATCTTTCTTTTTCAACAACACCGGCCCATATTTATCTTCTATTTTCCGCCATCCGGCGCCTTCCGGTTCTCCGCCCTGTTCCGGCTCCGCGCTGTCCGCCTCTTCCCGCCATCCGCCGTCCTTTTTTTCCCAATCCTCTTGCACGGAAAATACCGGCAGCGCCTTTATGACCGGATAATATTTCCCTTCTTCCAAAACCATCTTTTCATCTGCGACAGCATATCCTTCTTTCCGCAGATATTCTCTTACCGTCGCTATTTCCGACTGCGGCTGCAGGATGACCTCCCTCATTTGCCGGATCTTTTCCTTCCCCTCTTCCATAATCCGTTTGATCAGTCTGCCTCCCATGCCCGCACAGATCAATGTATCCGCCTCGCCTGTACCGAGAGCCGCCACCCCGTCGGACAGCCTGGTTTCTATGTAGTCCGACAAGCCAAACTCTCCCACATGTTCCCCGGCTGCCCGCAGCGGCCCTTCGTTCACATCCATCGCAATCACTCTGGCGCTGATTCCCTTTTGGATCAAATAAATAGATACAAAACCATGGTCGCACCCTACGTCGCATACAATATTGCCTTCCGTTACCATTCCCGCTACTGCCAGCAGCCTTTTGGAAAGTTTTACGGCCTTATGCCCTTCTCCCATCAGTCCAGATAATCCTTTAACTTCCGGCTTCTGCTTGGATGGCGGAGCTTGCGCAGCGCCTTCGCTTCGATCTGGCGGATACGCTCGCGGGTTACGTTGAATTCTTTTCCCACTTCTTCCAAAGTCCTCGCGCGCCCATCATCCAGGCCAAAACGAAGCCTGAGTACTTTCTGCTCCCGTTCCGTCAATGTTCCCAACACCTCTACCAACTGCTCTTTTAACAAGGTAAAAGCGGCCGCATCTGCCGGCACCGGTACATTATCGTCCTGTATAAAATCTCCAAGATGGCTGTCCTCTTCTTCGCCGATCGGCGTCTCCAGAGAAACCGGCTCCTGGGAAATCTTTAATATTTCCCGTACTCTGTCCACAGGCATATTCATCTCTTCCGCAATTTCTTCCGGGGTAGGTTCTCTCCCGAGCTCCTGAAGAAGTTGTCTGCTGACACGGATCAATTTATTAATCGTCTCCACCATATGCACCGGAATACGGATCGTCCTCGCCTGATCCGCAATCGCCCTCGTAATCGCCTGACGGATCCACCAGGTCGCATAGGTGGAAAACTTATAGCCCTTCCGGTAATCGAATTTTTCCACGGCTTTAATAAGGCCAAGGTTCCCCTCCTGAATCAAATCGAGGAAAAGCATACCCCTGCCCACATATCTTTTCGCGATGCTGACAACAAGACGCAGATTGGCTTCCGCAAGGCGCTTTTTCGCATCTTCGTCCCCCATCTCCATCTTTTTCGCCAGTTCGATTTCTTCCTCCGCGCTGAGGAGGGGAACCTTTCCGATCTCTTTCAGATACATTCTGACCGGATCTTCGATGCTGATGCCGTCCGGCACGGACAAGTCGATGTTCTCCACATCCACCTCATCCTCTTCCGTCAGGATGATTTCCTCGTCATCCACATCGTCCTCCTCCGTGATACGGAGTACATCCACGTTATTCTGTTCTAATGTTTCCAATATCCTGTCAAACTGTTCCTCTTCCAGCGTCATGTCTGTGAAGAAGTCGCTGATCTCCTGATATTCCAAAACATTCTTCTTCTTTTTCGCAGCGTTCAGAAGCTCTTTCAACCGCTCCTCAAACTTTGCTTGTGTGTTTTCATCCATTTTTTGGTTCCATCCTTCCTCATGTAGTCATAGTATTATCATTCATCCAGAGAAATATGCGTTTTGCTAAGTTCTTCCAGCGCTTTTTTTCCTGCAATTACCTTATTCAGAGCATCCATATCTGCTCCCATTCTCCCGGAATAATATTCATAGCTGTTTCTCTTTACCGTATATATAATATCGTGAAGAGCTTTTTCCCGCTCTTTTTTTGTTTCCAACTCCTCCAGCTTCGTATTAAAAAGAGCCGCTACTTCGCGTTGCTCCTCCTCATCTTCAAACATGCTGACCAGCGCCGCCGGATTGAACTCTCCTTTTGAAAGCCCCTCAAACAGCTTGTCCGCCACCTTTCGGTACAGTTCATCCGTGAAATCCCCGGCATTGATATACTTCGCTATTTTAGGATATATCCCCGGTTCGTCCGTTATCCATGTGATCAGCAGCCGCTGGGCTTTTTTCCGGTTTTCCTCCGGCGTGTTTTTCTTCTCCGCCAGCCCCGATTTCGGGCGTATGACAGGACTCGCCAACCCGGTCTGCGCCGCATAAGACGCCACCAGCTTTCGCAGGTTTTCAAAGCCTATATGGTATTTATCAGCCACCGCCTCGAGATAATTTTCCCGCTCCACCTCTTCTGAAAATCCGCAAAGCTTTTTGGCGATCTCTCGGTGGAACCTTGTCTTGGCCTCTGGATCTTTCAGATCATACTCCCGTTCCAGCATCCGCAGTTCGAAGAAAAAGCTGTTTTCAGCGCCCTCTATCCTCTTCACGAACTCTTCCGCCCCCAGATTCTTCACAAATTCATCCGGGTCTTTATAGGGTTCCATATTAATGACTTTTCCGCTCAACCCCGCTTCCTTCAATATACCGATCGCCCGCAGGGCGGCATTTGTTCCAGCCCCGTCGCTGTCATAAGCAAGCAGCACTTCCTTTACATATCTTTTGATCAGATTCGCCTGTCCTATGGTAAATGCCGTTCCAAGCGATGCCGCTGCCTGGGTAAATCCCGCCTGGTGCATGGCAATCACATCCATATATCCTTCGCAGAGGATGATATGGCTCTGCCTCGACGTCCTTGCAAAATTTAAGCCGTACAAATTGCGGCTTTTATCAAAAATCATCGTTTCCGGAGAATTCAGATATTTTGGCTTGCCGTCGCCCATCACCCGCCCCCCGAAGCCGATGACGCGATGATTGATATCCTGAATGGGAAATATAACCCTGTTCCAAAACTTGTCATGAAGCCCGTATTTTTCGTCGAATACCGCCACTCCCGCTTCCTGTATCAGATCGTCCCCATATCCTTTGGAACGAAGATATTGCACCAAGTCGCTGCTGGACACCGCCGCATAGCCGAGGCCGAACTTTTTCATCGTCTCTTCGCCAAGTCCCCGATCCGCCAAATAACGGTATCCCTTCTCCCCCCGGCCGGACCGGAGCTGGTAATAGAAATACCTGGCGGCTTCTTTATTGATTTCCAACAGCCTGTTTTTACGGCTCTCCTTCTTTTTCACTTCCTCGGAATACTCGATCTCAGGCAGATTCACCCCCGCCCTGTCCGCCAGCAGCTTCACCGCCTCCCGAAACGTATAATTTTCATATTCCATAATAAACGTAAAAACATTCCCGCCGGCTCCGCAGCCAAAGCAATAATACATCTGCTTGCCGCCCGAGACCGAAAAAGACGGTGATTTTTCATTATGGAAAGGACACAATCCAAAATGATTCGCCCCTTTCTTCTGCAACCTGACATAACCGGAAATCACATCCACAATATCATTTTTCATCCGTACTTCTTCTACAATCTCATCCGGATAATACATCCCATCCCCCTCTGTCATTTTCTCCTAATAGTGCCAAGACTTCGGTATAAACAATTCTTCATATTGTGCAATGGCAAATCTGTCCGTCATGGCACCGACATAATCGCACACAATAATCTCCGGCGCCTCTCCGAATTTATCCATTCTTTCTTTCAAATGTTCCGGCAGTTTCCCCAAATGCCCGAAATAATATTCATAAAGCGATTTCATCAGCGTCTCCGCCTTCTCCTCTTCCTTTTTCGCCGCCTTATTCTGATATACCCGTTCAAACATAAAACTTCTCAACTTCCGCATCGCCACTTCCACTTCAGGAGACATACAGATCTCGTTCTTTTCATAACTGTAAGTCACCAGATCATGAATAAAATGATCCAGCCTTTCCCCCGTGGTAAAGCCAATCACTTCCGCGATCTCTTTCGGCACATCGGATTCTTTTAAAATTCCGCCCCGCACGGCATCGTCCATATCGTGATGGATATAGGCGATCTTATCCGAATAACGCACAATCTTTCCCTCCAAGGTAGAAGGCGTTCCCTTTGTCTGATGATTCCGTATTCCGTCCCTGGCCTCCTGTGTCAGATTCAGCCCCTGCCCGTTTTTTTCCAGCACATCCACCGTCCGCACGCTTTGTTCGCTATGGCAGAATCCATAAGGGCATACTTCGTTTAACGCCCTTTCCCCGGCATGGCCGAACGGCGTATGGCCCAGATCATGTCCAAGGGCGATCGCCTCCACCAGATCTTCGTTCAACCTGAGCGCCTTTGCAATCGTTCTGGCATTCTGGGAAACTTCCAATGTATGCGTCAGCCTCGTCCGATAATGGTCGCCCTCTGGAGTCAGGAAAACCTGCGTCTTGTCCTTCAATCTGCGAAACGACTTGCTATGTAATATCCTGTCCCGATCCCTTTGATAAACCGGACGGATATCGCATTGTTCTTCCTCCCTGGACCGTCCTCTGGAATTCATGCTCAAAGAAGCATACGGGCTCAGATACTTCTTCTCCCACTGTTCCAGCTTTTCACGAATCAACATTCCCAAAGCCGAACCTCCTTCCTTACATTTACAATATTCGGCGCTCAGTCGGAAAATCCTTTTTTTATTTCAAAGTTCTTAAATTTCCGGCCATTTTAAACTCTTTTTCCTTTTCTAACGGCATATATTATAAATAAACTCGGCATTTTTATCCATCGCTTCATAAGCTGTCTTAAACGGCGACATCTGGAATACATGCCACATTCCCTCAAAAATATCCATCCTTACCGGCACGTTCGCCTTGATCATCTTTTTATGAAGCATAATGGAGTCCTCTAAAAGCACCTCATTGCTCCCCACCTGGATATATGTGGACGGAAAATCCACAAAATCTCCGAAGATGGGAGAGATGAGAGGATTCTCCAATTCCTGCCCTTTCGCATAGTTATGAACCATTTGACCAATATATTCCGCGTCCAGCACCGGATCCACTTCCTTTTTTGTCTGATAAGACTTCCCTGATGCCGTAAGATCGGTCCATGGCGACATTAACAAAAGTCCTCTCGGCAGCAGCCTGTTTTCGCTCTTTAATTTATGCACAAGAGCCAGCGCCAGATTTCCTCCCGCCGAGTCTCCCGCCACCATGACGTCCCTCGCGCCATAACCAAGCAGCATCAAATAATTCCATGCCTTCATCGCATCCTCCAAAGCAGCCGGATACGGATGCTCCGGCGCCAGGCGATAATCAAAACAAAGCACATCCATAGAAGTAGACATGGCCAGTTTTGTTGTCAGCGTCCTCGCATATAGACTGCTCCCCGTAGAGTATCCTCCTCCATGGCAGTAAAGAATCACATATTTTTTCATATGCGCTCTGTTCACCGAGATCCATTCCGCATAGATATCCTCAATCACCATTTCACGAACCAGCATATCCCGGCTGTTCCCAAGAAGCGCCCCAAAATGATCCTGCGACTGCCTGTGTTTCTCAATATCCGTGTTCTCCACAACGCTGTGTACCCTTTTTATCAGATTCATCAAATTCATATTTCTTTTTTCCGTCATCGCCATAAGAACAACTCCGTCCTTTCCGTATCTGTAAACTGTTTTCCGCAGAAATCAATTTTGAAAGACTGGGGCGGGGCAGAAAGGGAAGGCGGAGCGGCAGGGACGGGAAGGCGGGGAATGGCGGCGAAAAGGCGGCGGAAACCGGGCGGCA
>ERZ808040.208-NODE-208-length-58346-cov-4.665980_pt1 | contig 58346 bp, 43 predicted proteins | sample MGYA00380191_ERZ808040 | MGnify/ENA primary metagenome ERZ808040 (study PRJEB31490, sample SAMN06133395) | mouse gut metagenome | isolation source: J6 | host: mice | place: China: Chengdu | collected 2015-05 ...
CAGCGGCATCTCCTTTGAAAACAACGCCGTTCCGGAATATCCTTTTTTCTGCGCGTAATTCCAAAAGACGTGGTATCCTTCCGGTGCAAAATCAAGCTGTCCCTGCGAAAGCTTGGTTTCCTGAAGACAGAGGACATCCGCATCCGCTTTCTTAAAAAATTCCGCAAACCCTTTTCCCATACAGGCGCGCAGTCCGTTTACATTCCAAGATACCAGCTTTTTTTCCACAGCATCCTTTCTTTTCTTCATCGTTTTACCTTCTTCCGTTCCTATACCCACCCTGTCACGGATGTGCCGCCGTACTGCCGCACGTCAACCGGGTCTGCCCTCCATGCCCTGCTTGCTCTGTCCCTTCTGACGGAGGAAATTTAAAAACTCCTGCCCCGGCAGCGGTTTTGAAAAATAGTATCCCTGAATATAATTGATCTTAATCTCCTCCATCACACGGTACTGCTCCTCGGTCTCAATCCCCTCCGCGACAATCCCGAGCTCCATACCCTGGATCATATGCATGGCGGCATCCATCACATATTTTGCCTTGTCGTTCGTAAAATATGCCTGGATCATCTCCCGGTCAAACTTTACGAGCTGAACCGGCATATCAACGATATAGTTCAGGTTGGAATGCCCCGTCCCAAAATCATCCAAAGAAAACGAAACCCCGTAGTCCAGCAGTTTCTGCATATTCTCGATCATCCGCCTTTTCGCGCGTGTCGAGGCGGATTCCGTAATCTCAAGGTTGATGTACCCGGGACTTAAACCAAAATTGTCCATGATGCGGATATAATCCCTTGCAAGCCCCGTGTCCGCGCACTGTACAACAGAGAGATTCACCTCAATATACCTTACCCCGTAATCGGCGAGGCTTTCCTGCACAAAAAAATCACAGACTTTCTCAAAGACGCGCTTCCCGATCTCTAAGATCATCCCGTTGCTCTCCGCGATATGTATGAAGGAAGCCGGCGCAACCATGCTGCCGTCCCGCTCCAGAATACGCACAAGCGCCTCCGCGCTCGTAAAACGCTGTTCCTTGATGGAGAAAATCGGCTGATAATAAACTTCCACCCGGTCCTCCGCCAATGCCTCGCGGATCTTCTGCGTCATCGCCCGCTCAGAAAACATGCGCTCCGCCACGGAGTTCTCCACAAGCTGGAAACTCCCGGCCAGCGTGTCCTTTTTCGCCCCGCGGACATAACGCACAAGGTCGAGCAGTTCCTTGTCGGAATTCACGCACCTCGCGTCCCGGAAACAATAAAAATTCGGGATACACTGTATATCCTGGCACTGCCCCATGCGGGCGGGCAGCTCCTGCTGCAGATATTCCCACGCCTGTTCCATACAGACCTGTTCCGTAAATACCAGAAGGATCTCGTCCTCCATCGTCTTGAACACGCAGGCACCCGGAAGTTCCAAAAATAAATCTGCAAATTCTGCCACAAGCTCCTCGGTGCGTTTTAGATGTATATCCCATTGGAAAGCATTCTCAAGCAGCACGGCAATCACAAAAAACTTCCCCTCCCCGCTGTAAAGCTGCTCCATATAGCGGGTGTAGGCCATATAATTAAAGAGCCCCGATTTCCGGTCAAGGTGCAGCTCCGGATTTTCAAACTGGAAAAAGATTACCGAAACACCGAGCGCGCAGGCAAAACCCACGACCAGAAGCTGACTGTTCAAAAACTGGATCAATGCCGCCACGATCCACATCCCCATCCATATGATGACCGCCCTGCGCTGCCGCTCGTAGATCCGTCCCTTTTGCGCGACCAGCGTGAAAAGATTGGCGAGCACAAAAAACAGCGCACCGACGTAAGTCGCCCAAGTACTCGGGCCGTAACTGTAAACAATGCTCCCGTCCGCGTTCGCATACAGGGAGATCGGCAGACAGTAGATCAGCAGCGCAAACGCTGCCGTGATCATTCCATAATAGCACAACTGCCTCCGGAACTGGGGCTTTCTCCGGCAGATATCCGTACCGACATAAGCGAGCGCCGCATAGCCGACCAAAATCAGCGTGACAAGATATGTTTTGCAGACAAACAACACCAGGAACACCGGAATCCTGGCCTGATTCACGATCAGCACTACAGAAAGCATATCCATGCCAAGACAGAACATCGTAACAAAATAAGCAACCCGGAAAACCCGCCCGGACGCTAACTCAAGCTTTCTTTGTTTGCTGTATATCACCAACAGCATAACAAGCAGCGCAACCCCACAGCATTGTGTCTTAATGTTCATAACGTCTCTTCCTCTCCATGTTTGGGCAGCCCGGTACTCTGTCCCCGCATTCCCCCTCTCCCGTTTTCCTATATACATGCGGATGACGGGAATCCATTCTCAGACACAACCCAGCTAAATTATATTAAGTATAACATATTTTCCAGAAAAAAGAAAGGGAAATCGAAACCAAAGACCCGAAAAAGAGGCGGAGTTTAAAAAAATAAAATTTTACAAAAAAAAGCTTGCATTCCGAACCAAAATATAATATAATGCATTTCAGCAATACAAAGGCGTACTGCTTGTTTTTTTGTACCCTTTTTATTGCTTTATTATTTTATGCCGCTTTTCCCGGGCAAAACGGTAAAGCGAGCGAAGAAAAGGAGATCAGATCATGGGATATGTTGATGAAGTCATTGAAAGAGTTATCGCAAAGAATCCTGGCGAACCGGAGTTCCATCAGGCAGTGAAGGAAGTGCTTGAGTCCTTGCGGCCGGTTGTCGAGGCAAATGAGGCACTTTACCGCAGGGAGGCGCTGCTTGAGCGGATCACGGAGCCGGACAGGCAGATCAAATTCCGCGTGCCGTGGGTGGATGACAAGGGACAGGTTCAGGTAAACACCGGTTACCGCGTCCAGTTCAACAACGCGATCGGACCGTACAAGGGCGGTCTCCGCCTGCATCCGTCCGTCAATGTCGGCATCATCAAATTCCTTGGTTTTGAGCAGATTTTTAAAAATTCCCTCACCAGCCTTCCGATCGGCGGCGGCAAGGGCGGTTCCGATTTTGACCCGAAGGGCAAGTCTGACCGCGAAGTCATGGCATTCTGCCAGAGCTTCATGAACGAGCTTTACAAATACATCGGTGCGGACGAGGATGTCCCGGCGGGTGACATTGGTACCGGCGCGAGGGAGATCGGCTACATGTTCGGCCAGTACAAGAAGATCCGCGGTGTTTACGAGGGCGTGCTCACCGGCAAGGGACTCTCCTACGGCGGCTCGCTGGCAAGAACCGAAGCAACCGGATATGGTCTTTTATACTTAACCGAGGAAATGTTAAAGTGCAACGGCAAAGATATCGCAGGCAAGACGATCGCCGTATCCGGTGCCGGCAATGTTGCGATCTACGCAATCCAAAAAGCGCAGCAGCTCGGCGGAAAACCGGTGACATGCTCGGATTCCACCGGCTGGATCTACGATCCGGAGGGCATTGATGTCGCTCTCTTAAAGGAAGTAAAAGAGGTAAAGCGCGCAAGGCTGACGGAATACGCAGCAGCAAGACCTAGCGCGCAGTACCATGAAGGCAAGGGTGTCTGGAGCGTAAAATGCGATATCGCCCTTCCGTGCGCGACCCAGAACGAGCTTGGCCTTGACGATGCCAAAGCATTGGTTGCAAACGGATGCTTTGCGGTAGCCGAAGGCGCGAACATGCCGACGACGATGGAGGCGACAAAATACCTGCAGGAAAACAAGGTTCTCTTCGCGCCGGGCAAGGCGGCAAACGCGGGCGGTGTTGCAACGAGCGCGCTTGAGATGTCCCAGAACAGCGAGAGGCTTTCCTGGAGCTTTGCGGAAGTGGACGCGAAGTTAAAGGGCATCATGGTAAACATCTTCCACAACCTTGACGACGCGGCAAAGAAGTACGGCCATGCGGGCGATTATGTTGTCGGCGCGAACATCGCCGGCTTCGAAAAGGTTGCCAACGCAATGCTCGCACAGGGTGTCTGCTAAATAAATTGTATGCCCCCCTGGGCTGCTGCAAAAAGGCACCCCCACGGCATACGGCAGGATCCAACAGGAAGCGTTACATCAAGCTTTTTCAGTCCCTATTGTGTAACATTCCATTCTGTTTTTTGGAAAAGGACAGAGTGCGTGGGCAAAACCACCACAAAACCTAACGGCAGCCGCCGCAGTAGTGCAGCGGTTTTGCGTTAGAATGAAACAGGCGAAAGCGGGGGCAGGGTTGTAAAATCCTGTCCCCGCTTTCGTCTGCGAAATAGCAACGGCAAAAATCCTGACTGTCAAAGGACGGGAATTGTTTTCCCCCGGAAGATGTGCTATATTTGTAACCGACAAACCAATCAAGATCAGAAAGAGAGAGGACAGTATGAAACCCATTTATGAAATTGACTTTTCCGCCCTGAATGCAGAGGAAAAATTCAAATTTATGCGTGACTTGCGTGATTCAATGAAAGCTAGTTTTCAGGAGGTATCTTTCCCTGTTCAGCTTCTGGCCCATACTTTGATTTTTACCCGCTGGTGGAATTCCTACAAACATATGGCTCCCAACGAACCCACCCCGGAAATATTAGAGACTGTCATAGAACTGCTGTGGGATTTTCAGGAAGAAAAATGTGATTCCGAAACCTTGGCAAGATTCCAGAAAAGTTTTTGCGACTCTGCCCTGGAAATTTTGACCGGAGACGATGGCGAACTGAACGAGGATTCCGAAAGCAGGACTTTTTATCAGAAGCATTTTCACCATTGGGACGCAATGTCCTATGTTGTATTTCTCTCCGCTTTGTGTACTGTATTGGGGGAGGCTGTCTCCCAAAAAATCACATGGGATGCCGTGGAGGAGGTTGTTTATGCGGATATTGGGGACACCATGATTGACTTTTTTGATACGGTTTATAAAAAAGATTCCGATGGCTACTATCCATCTGAGTTAGACCGGCGGCAGAAGGAGACATACGATACCCCCACCTTTGCCCGCGTCATCGCCCTGCTTCAACAGGATATGCGAACCGCCCTCAAGGGCATACCTCTTCCAGAACTGCGGGCGCAATATCGGAATGAATACCTGTTTTCTCCGGAGGAAAGTGCCAAAATCAGCGATTACCGGTAATTTTTTATTTAGCATGGGGAATATCCGTTTATCGGTTCAAGGAAAGTCCACAACAGGGAGGCGGTGACAGGCATTGACTATCTCGCCGCCCCGTCGGTTCCCATTCCATATCCTGCGGGGAGTTGCCGTTCATCCCACCTTTGAAATAATCTTTCGCCGCCGCAAACAAGATTTGCTCGGTTTCCGTCAGCGGCTTCTTTCCATCGCACTTGGCAGTGTCCTCGCCTTTGTCATTTGTATCGCCCCCGCTTTTATTTTTGGCATTCAGGATAGTGATTTGCAGCCGTGGCGGCTCCCTTCCTTACAGCAGCTTCATTTTATCACGCCGTCACGGAGGAACGCTTTTGCGGCCGGTATATTTTATTATTGACCATCCATGCCTGTTGTGGTAAACTTTTCTTACTTAAAATTATATATAAATCGCGGTATCCGGGCGCTGCGGGTACCATAGCGATACGATAGCAGCTTTTTCGGGAAATGCCCTTGGCTGGTATTCCTAAAATGAAAACATTCCAAGACAGCGCAGAAATGAGGGAAACCATGAAAATTGAGACAAAATGCCTGCACGAGGGCTATACTCCGAAAAACGGCGAGCCGCGCGTGCTCCCAATCGTACAAAGCACAACCTACTGCTTTGACTCCACCGAACACATTGCACAGCTCTTTGATATGCCGACAGAATTTATGTACTCGCGCTTCGCCAACCCGACCGTGGACGCGGTTGAAAAAAAGATTGCTTCCCTGGAGGGCGGTGTTGGGGCGATGTGTACGACGAGCGGACAGGCAGCAAGCCTGTTCTCCATCCTGAACCTCTGTAAGGCGGGGGACAGCTTTATCGCCGCCGCCACGATCTACGGCGGTTCAATCAACCTGTTTGCGGTCACCTTAAAAAAACTTGGCATCGAATGCATTTTCGTGGACGCGGACGCACCGGAAGCAGAACTTGACGCGGCTTTTCGGCCGAACACAAAAGCGGTTTTCGGCGAAACACTTGCCAACCCTGCACTCACCGTACTTGACATTGAAAAATTTGCGTCGCTCGCGCACCGGCACGGCGTTCCGCTTATCATCGACAATACCTTTGCCACTCCGATCCTGTGCCGCCCGATTGAATTTGGGGCCGACATCATCGTCCACTCGACCACAAAATACATGGATGGCCATGCAGTACAGGGCGGCGGCGTGATTGTGGACGCGGGACATTTTGACTGGACAAACGAAAATTTCCCGGATTTTGTCGAACCGGATGAAAGCTACCACGGCGTTTCCTACGTGAAATCCTTTGGACCAATGGCGTACATCATCAAGGCAAGGATGCAGCTGATGCGCGATTTCGGCTGCTACCCTGCCGCAAACTCCGCTTTCCTCTTAAACCTCGGCCTGGAAACCCTCCCGGTGCGCATGCGCCAATACTGCTCGAACGCGATGGCGGCGGCGGAATTTTTGGAGAAACACCCAAAGGTAACATCCGTCAATTATCCGGGGCTTGCCTCTAACAAGTACCATGCACGTGCCAAAAAATATCTGCCGGAAGGCTGTAGCGGTGTCATCTCCTTCACGGTCGCGGGCGGGCGCGGGGATGCCGTGAAATTCATGGATCACCTCGAACTCGCCTCGAATGTCGTGCATGTCGCGGATATCCGCACCTGCGTCCTCCACCCGGCATCAGCAACACACCGCCAGCTCACCGACGAGCAGCTCCTGGCCGCGGGCATTGATGGCAGCATGATCCGTCTCTCCGTCGGCCTTGAAAACATTGAGGACATCCTTGCTGACCTCGAAAAGGGCTTCGCCGCGATCTGAAGACAGCGCGTGCCCGGACAGTGCCCAGCGGGGTTTTGGGGGGCTGTGCGAACCAAAAGCCCGCTGCCGGTTGTTGGTGCTTGGCAGGGCACGGGCGGAACTATTATAACAGCGCGTGCCCGGACAGTGCCCAGCGGGGTTTTGGGGGGCTGTGCGGACAAAAACCCCGCTGCCGGTTGTTGGTACTGGCAGGGCACGGGCGGAACTATAAATAGGAGGAACTACTGCTTATGGACAACAAAATCGTAGTTGCGCTTGGCCGCAGCGCGTTTGGCGAAACCTTCCCGGAACAAAAAGCAAACGTAAAGCTCGCCGCAAAGGCAATCGCAGATATTGCGGAGGAAGGTTACCGGATCATCATTACGCACAGCAATGGTCAGCAGCTTGGTATGGTACACTCCGCCATGACCGAATTCTCCCGTATGGATCCCAGATACACAGCCGCCCCAATGTCCCTGTGCAGCGCCATGAGCCAAGGCTATGTGGGCTATGACCTCCAGAACGCAATCCGCACCGAACTGCTTGACCGCGGGCTGTTCTTTACGGTATCAACCATTATCACGCAAGTAAAAGTCAGCCCGTTTGACAGGGCATTTGCAACACCCACCAAGGTCATCGGCCGCGTTATAGACGCGGCCAAGGCAGCCGCCGAGGAGCGCAAAGGAAATTATGTTACGGAAGTGGAAGGTGATTTTTGCCGTATCGTCGCTTCCCCGAAACCGATCGATATATACGAGATTGATGCCATCCGCGCCCTGTCGGATGCGGGGCAGATCGTCATTGCCGCAGGCGGCGGCGGTATCCCGGTACTCGAACAGGGCACGACCTTAAAAGGTGCAAGCGCCGTCATCGAAAAAGACCTGACTGCCGGAAAATTAGCCGAACTGCTCAACGCCGATGTCCTGCTCTTCCTCACCGGAAATGAGAAAGCTGCGCGTTTCTACGGCACACCACAGGAGACAGCTCTGGATACTGTCTCTTTAAAAGAGGCAAAGATCTTTGTCGGGGACGGCAGTTTTTCGGCACACGGCATGCGGCCTAAGATTGAAGCATCCATTTCCTATCTCACACAAAAACCGGACGGCAAGGTTCTGATCACCAAAATGGAGACAGCGCGCAGTGCCCTCCGCGGCAAAACCGGGACGAGGATTGCATAGACCTCCCGCCTTAGTTTTACGTTCCGGTTTATGCATCACAAAAGGGGCAGCTGCGTTTAGCGCAGCCTGCCCCCTTCATATCTCACACGTTTTTCCAGATTTTTTTCAACCAAAGACAGCCGCCGCTCAAGCGTTTCCCGGTCATCTGGCATCAAATCGATAGAAAGTTCAATGCTCGTCATCAGTCCTTCATCTATTTTCCCGCGGATTTCGCGAAGCACCATCAATTTTTCCCCCGGTGTCTCCGCGTCCAGAAAGCGCAAAAGTTCCGGACGGACTTTCCCGGCTTCGGGATTGTCCCAAATCGTGGAAGACTCTTTTTCCTCACACGGCGCAGCCTGCAGCAAAGCAGTCCCATCCCCCCGGATTTCCCGCATCTCGACCGCCGCGTTCCCCGCGGCTTGCATCCCGGTCATCCGGTGTATCGTACCTGCTCCCTCCCCCGGGTCAGGCTCCCCTAAAACACCGGGAAATTCATGCAGGGACACTTTCTCGAAACGATATTGTGCCGCTGCGTCGGGATATTTCTTTCTGTCCACCGGACTTAAAAAATCCTCCAGTCTGCGCACATACAGGCGGCGTTCCCCGTAAAGCGCCCAATAAACTACCATCTGCTCCATTGTCTGCGCGTCATGTGCCACGCCGATGACCTGATACAGATTCCCCTTAAAATGCCTGTAAAGCTCTCCCGCCACAGGCAGGTTTCCTATCGTCTCCATATTCTGTCCCTGTCCTTTTTAACCTTTCCTCACCAAGGCCAATCTCCTGCTATTTTTTCTTCGTCTTTCCCTGCTTTTGGCGGTAATCCCTAAAATACTGTGCAACCTCCTGTGTCACCAGACGCGAGCGCACCATAAGCTCCAGGTCATTTATAAACTCCGCGTCCGCCGCCTCGTCATCCGCCATCCGTTTTAGCATCCCGCTGATCTGTCCCTTATATTCGTCCGAGGTCAGAACCTGGTCCATCAGTAAAATCTTCATTTCGGATGCCGCACGGTAATATTTCCCGTATCGGTCATCAACAATTCCCGTGAACACGACCGGCACCCGCAGCACCGGGCGGACATTCTTGACCGAAGTATTTGTGATCCGGATTCCGGGGGCGATCACATAAAGGTTTTTCGTGTAATATCTCCTTGCTCCGGCCTGGCGTTCCTTGTACACCGGAAGAAGCGGCTGGTACATCGCACCCACCACGGACGGCTGGCGCACCTGCCCGTACTCGGCAAGCGGATTGACCTCCACATTTTTCATGTAAGTGATCTCCGTCACCTGTGACATCGGGACGGCAAAATTGCGCGGCTTATTTTCCAGCACAAGGAACTGCAGATATCCTTTTGCTTTCCAGAGATACGCCGGTGTCTGCTTTACGCCCTCTTTCTCGTAGGAGTCGATCATGACCTGCACATGCGCGGAACTGACATGGTAAGCGATGAGCAGATCCCCCAGATCATCCTTTGTCATCTCCGCCAGACTGTCATAAGTTTTTGATAGGATGGCTTTCCTTTTGTCCTTAGCCCTCCCCTCCACGAGCTCGGCCTCCCCAAAACGGACGGACTGCAAAAGCACAATATCCATGACAAAGGCAAAGACCGCCGTAAGCCCCCACAATACCCCGCTCCCGCTCGCTGCGAGCACCCCTCCTGTCCCCGCGAACAGAAACAATAAAATTGCAGATATCAAAATCCGTTTAGTTTTCGCGTTGCCGAAGCGCAATGCATTCCAATACTTTTTCATACCTTCCCCCAACCACAGCACCCTCACATGGATTCCGGCGAATCCAAAAGCACGATCTTTCCCTCCTTTAGCGACTCCTGTACCATGATCGTGCGCTGGTTCGACGATCCCTTAAAGCGCAGGTTGACATTGTGCAACTCCCTGACAAAGCGCCCGTCCACCAAAACATCAATGTAGGAAAGGAACTCCCTCGTCTCTGGCCACTCCTTACACATCCGCCCGCAGATGTCCTCATCAAAAAGATAGCCCGAAAAGCACCATATGTCTTTGTCCGGGTACTTCTCCTTCACGCAGCGCACAAACGGTAAAAGACCGGTCTGGTTGCTATGCTCAAACGGCTCCCCGCCAAGCAGTGAAAGCCCCCGCACATAATCTGGCGCAAGGTAGGAAAGCACCTCCTTCACCGTCTCCCTCGTAAACGGTTCTCCGTAGGAAAAATCCCATGCCTCACGGTTGAAGCATCCGGGACAGCCCCTCGTGCAGCCGCTGACAAAGACCGAGACGCGCACCCCAGGACCGTTCGCAATGTCGTATTGTTTTATATCGGCGTAATTCATCCCATTCTCCGTTTCTGTATGCGGCGGTGCGGTTATGCCCGCATACGGCAGCATCTCACGCACACGGATGACATGCGGCTTTCCGACTGCGCTTTATGCCCGCACACGGCAGCATCCCTTCACCCGGGCACAACATCCTGTAATCCGGATGTATCCGTTTTGGTTCGGATGCGCGGGGATTTTCCCCTGCCGGAGCATGGAATTTCCCGCACAGCCCCCACATCCCCGCTTAAATATGCAGCACGCGCGCGTTGATCTCCTTGGTCTTTCCGACATTCCAGAAATTCTCGCCGAGATACCCGCAGGTGCGGCGCGTCACGTTCATCTTCGCGTGGTCTTTGTTCCCGCACTGCGGGCACTCCCACTCCAGTTCATCATTGATCTTAATCTCCCCGTCAAAACCGCACACATGGCAGTAATCGGATTTTGTGTTGAATTCCGCGTACTGGATGTTGTCGTATATAAATTTTACCATCTCCTCCAAAGCCTCAAGATTGTGTCGCATATTCGGGATCTCCACATAGGAAATCGCACCGCCGGAGGAGATCACCTGAAACTGGCTCTCGAACTGAAATTTTGAGAACGCGTCAATCCTCTCGCGCACGTCCACATGGTAGGAATTCGTGTAATAACCCTTGTCCGTCACATCCGGGATCTCGCCAAAACGCTCCTTGTCAATGCGCGCGAAACGGTAACACAGCGATTCCGCCGGTGTCCCGTAAAGGCCGAAGCCAATCCCCGTCTCCTCCTTCCACGTGTCCGTCGCCCGGCGCAGGCGCTTCATCACACGCAGTGCAAAGTCGAGCCCTTTCGGGTCCGTATGGCTCACGCCGGTCATCAGCTTGGTCACCTCGTACAGCCCGATGTAGCCGAGGGAGATCGTCGAGTAACCGCCGTGCAGAAGCGCATCAATCTTCTCCCCTTTTTTCAGGCGCGCAATCGCCCCATACTGCCAGTGGATCGGGCTCACATCGGAAATCGTCCCTTCTAATGCGTGATGGCGGCACATCAGAGCCTCAAAGCAGAGCGATAAGCGCTCCTCCATAAGCTGCCAGAACTTCTCCTCGTCCCCCTGTGCGATAATGCCGATCTGGGGAAGGTTTAAGCTGACCACGCCCTGGTTAAAGCGCCCCTCAAACTTATACTCGCCGTCCGCGTCCTTCCACGCCGTCAAAAAACTGCGGCAGCCCATGCAGCTGAATACGTTGCCCTCATAATTCTCCCGCATCTTCTTCGCCGAGATATAGTCCGGGTAAAGGCGTTTCGCGGAACACTTCACGGCGAGGCGCGTGATATAATCGTATTTTCCGCCTTTTAAGCAGTTGTGCTCATCCAGAACGTAGATAAGCTTCGGGAAAGCCGGGGTGATATACACGCCCTTCTCGTTTTTGATCCCCTCGAGGCGCTGGCGCAGGATCTCCTCCACGATCATCGCATTTTCCTCGATGTATTCGTCCTTCGCGTCAAGGTTTAAGAACAGCGTTACAAACGGGGATTGCCCGTTCGTTGTCATCAGGGTATTGATCTGGTACTGGATGGTCTGCACGCCGGATTTTAACTCGTCCTTTACCCGGTCCTCGATCAGTTCGGAAAGCACCTCACCGGAAAGCTTCCCGGAAAATTCCTCCTCGTAGCGCTTCCGGTATTTCTCCCTCGTGATGCGCAGGTATTTCCCAAGATGCCTCACATCCACGGACTGCCCGCCGTACTGGCTGCTCGCCACCGCGGAAATGATCTGTGTCATGACGGTGCACGCCACCTGAAAGCTCTTTGGGCTCTCGATCAGCTTCCCGTTCATGACCGTGCCGTTCTCAAACATATCTTTGATATTGATCAGGCAGCAGTTAAAGATCGACTGCAAAAAATAGTCCGCGTCATGAAAATGCAGCACGCCGTCCTCGTGCGCCTTGGAAATCTTCTCCGGGAGCAGCAGGCGCTTTGTTAAGTCCTTGGAAACCTCCCCCGCGATCAGGTCGCGCTGCGTGGAGGCAATGATCGCGTTTTTGTTGGAATTTTCTTCCATTACATCTTTATTGTCATGCTGGATCAGGCTTAAGATGGAATCGTCCGTCGTGTTCGCCTTTCGCACAAGTTCCCTTGTATAACGGTACAGAATATACGTCTTCGCGAGCGTATACTTGCCGTCTTCCATCAGTTTTTCCTCGATGACATCCTGGATTTCCTCCACCTGCATCGTCGGCTTACCAAGTGACTCGATCGCCCGCACAATGCCCTCGATCTTTCCCTCGGATATCTTTTCCTTCATCTTGACTTCGTCATTTGCCTTGCGGATCGCTACAAGGATCTTATTCCTGTCATACTCGACAACGCGTCCGTCCCTTTTGATCACTTCCATTATGTTACACCCTTTCTGTGTTGCCGCACACGGCAGTATGCAATCACATACCGCCGTGTGCGGATCATATGCTTCTAATATGTAAAATGCCCGGATATCCTTCCGGCCATACTGCGGCAGCCATCGTTTGATCTCTCTGCTGCCCTATAAGCATATCACAGGAAACGGGATTTGTCCACAGTATCTTGTAATATTTTGCGTGCTTTTCCTTTTCGCACCACTATATATAGTGTTGTAATGCCTGGCACCCTCTTTGGACATTAAAATACAAGAATAAATTGCGGGGGATTTATCTGCCTGCGATACAAAATGCATCCCTTAAGGATTCCCCAGATAACAGTCATAGCCCTCTTCCCCAAGACCCATCCGGATCAGCACCGGGATTTCCTCCGGCATTTCGCCCTTCTCTGTATAAGCATAATCCCCGATCAGCTTGTAAAGATTGCGGATATGGTAATCAAGCCTGTCCCGCTCCTTTGGCATCGCCGCCTCCACCTGGCCTTTCAGCAAAGAAAGCCCCACGTCCTCCGCCGCGGAAAGCTTTAAGAGCCTTGCCGCAAGCCCGCACGCGTATGCGCACTCATAGTCCGAGAGCATGGCGGACAAATAATCTTCAAAGGAGATTTTCTGCTCCACTCCCTGTTTCGCACAAAACGGTATCACTGACTGCAACCCCTTTCCGAAATATTCGTTACACATGCGCCACTGCACCAAAACCCCTTAGGAAAGATTTTCGTTCATATGGCTTTCAAAATCCCGCGGCGCTGTCCGGGCACATATGGCTTCCGTGTTGCGAATGCCGCCAAAAGCTGTCCCAAACTGCATTTACAGATCTTCAATCTGCCAGTCGACCGGCTCCTGCCCATGCTCCGCAAGGAAAGCGTTTGCCTGGCTGAAATGCTTGCAGCCGAAAAATCCCCGGTAAGCCGAGAGCGGGCTCGGATGCGGCGCTTTTAAGATCAGGTGCTTCGGATTTTTTAACATCGGGATCTTACTCTGCGCCGGCCGTCCCCAGAGCATGTAGACCACCGGGCGATCCTGGGCATTCACCGCCTGGATGACCGCGTCGGTAAATTTCTCCCAGCCATGCCCCTGATGTGAATTTGCCTGATGCGCGCGCACTGTCAGCACGGTATTGAGCAAAAGCACGCCCTGCTCGGCCCATTTTTTCAGATAGCCATTGTTCGGGATCACACAGCCGAGGTCGTCGTGCAGTTCCTGATATATGTTCTGCAAGGACGGCGGGATTTCCGTCTGGGTCGGAAGCACGGAAAAGCTCAGGCCGTGTGCCTGGTTTTCCCCGTGGTACGGATCCTGTCCGAGGATGAGTACCTTCACCTTGTCAAGCGGTGTCAGGTGCATCGCGTTAAAAATATCGTCCGCCGGCGGGTAAATGACCGTTTTGCTGTACTCCCCCTTCACAAATTCAAACAATTCCTTGTAATACGGCTTGCAGAACTCCGGTGCAAGCACCTCCTGCCAGCCACCTGATAACATTGCCATAAAAAAGCGCCCCTTTCTGTATTTTGGTTTGTTTTGCCGTGTTTTATTTGGTTTGGCCTAGGATATAGTATAGCACAGGGGGGTGGGGACTGCAAGGTAATCTTCTCTGCTATACAAACGATCTCCCTCCCTTTGGCATTGCATCCTCTTCGGCATTCCCCAAAGTTCCGCCAAACCATACTTTTCCCCCTCCGGGGCAATTCACAAAATAGAGGCGGGCAGTATGCAGGCATCTCCGGGGAAACGCCGGTTTTGCAAGCGTTTCCCCGCCCCCTGCACACGCCCTAAAACAACAATCTCCTCAAATCAAGCATGCCTTTTCCCTGCTGCTCTTCCGGCAGCCCCAAATCGACCGCCGAATCCCATAGCCGCCCCTTGATCTCCTCCGGCGAAAGCCGCGGCTCCTTCTGCAAAAGCAGGCAGGCCGCGCCGGATACCATCGGGGTTGACATGGAGGTTCCGCTCTTTACGGCATAGCCCGATATCAGAAGCCTTCTCCTCATCCTTTCTTCCGAAAGCATCCTCTCCCAAGCCTGCCCGTTTGGCAGCACACCCATAGCCCCTCCGTACCTTCCCGTAAAATATGCATTCCCGCCCCGCATCCCATAACGCAGGGGCATCAGGCTTCGGATGTTGCCTGCCGGCGCAACCACATCTGGTTTCATGCTCCCGCCCCGCCCCGGTCCCCTGCCGGAATAGCGGTTTGCAAATTTCCCCGCCTCCGAGGCACCGACGGTGATGATCCGGCTGCTGCAGCCCGGCAATGTAACCGTGCTTTTTCCCGGCCCTAAATTTCCCGCCGCACCGACCACACAGACCCCCGCCTCCCAAACCTGTTCTACTAAAAGAAGGAGTCTTTTGTAATCCGCATCCTTCTCCTCGCAGCTCGCCCCAAAGGAAAGATTTACAATGCGGATATCAAACTCCTCCCACCTCTCAAGCACCCATTTCAATGCCGCCATCACATCCGCCGGCTCCCCGTCCCCGTTCCGGTTCAGTGCCTTCAGAACGACTAAGGAGCACTCCGGCGCAATTCCACGCCATCTTCCGTTCGCCAGTCTCCCGCTGCCTGCCAGAATCCCACAGACATGCGTCCCGTGCCCGGAATCATCGTAGGGCATACCCCTTCGGTTCACAAAATCACGAAAGAAACGGATGCGCCCCGCCGGTATATCCGGGTGCGCTCCGATTCCGGTATCTATCACAGCGGCTGTGACCCCTCGCCCGGTATATCCGGCGGCAAATGCTTCCTCAGCATGTACTAACCTGCGTACGCGTTCCATCCCGCCTCCAACCAGCCAACATCCAAACCCATAACCGCCCGTTCTGCATCCTTATGATCAAAGATCACCTTCGCCATCTACCCGGTTTTATCCGGCTCTTTCCGGACTACTATGAATTTTCAGCCGATTATTGCAATTTTTTTCTTTATTTTATTCAACCCGCTGCATATGTGTGATTTTCCGCCCGCCGGAAGTTTTTTCAAATTTTGTGGAAATAAGGCAAGCCCATGCACATATGATACACTGTAAAATCTTTTTGGAGGCATCAAAATGAGCGATTTATCTGCTACAAACTGTGGATGTGGATGTGAGAACAATGGTTGTGGCTGTGGCAATGGCTGCGGCGTAGGGTTCGGCGGGGGCAGCAACAGCTGCTTATGGATCATCCTGCTGCTCCTCTTCTGCGGCGGCGGCTGCGGGAACGGCATTGGTTTCGGGAACGGGAACGGCTGTGGCTGCGATTCCTGCACCTGGATCATCCTGTTGCTCCTTTTCTGCGGCGGTGGCTGCGGGAACGGCTGCGGCTGTGGCTGCGGCATGAGCACGAACAACAATTGTGGATGCGGCTGCGGCTGCTAATCCGCCGGCAACCGGGGAGGGCTTCCTCCCCGGTTCCTTTCTTTATTTTTGGGACAACCCGCTGCCAAAGACAAGTTGGCGCAACATAAAGCCTGCCATTTTGAATCCGTTCTGACCCTTGACTTTTTCGCCGGATTATGCACAATATAAGATGGGTCGTTTTAAGGAGGGACGGAAAAAGATCACCGCTTCCTTAAAAACCCTTGGCGGGGCTCAGTAATCTGCACAAGATTTGCCGTCGGATGGCACAGGTTCGTTACAGGGACGCTTTTACCGCCGTTTCTTCAAAGACATATCCGCCCGCCGTTTGATCCGGCGGGCCATCGGAATACAACCACAAAATAAATCCACCCACAGAAAGGATACCAAACATTATGGCAGGTTCAAGTTTTGGCACTATTTTTAAGATCACAACATGGGGCGAATCCCACGGGAAGGGCATCGGCGTTATCATTGATGGCTGCCCGGCAGGCATCCCGCTTAACGCAGAATGGGTACAGGCCTATTTAAACCGCCGCAAGCCGGGGCAGACACGATACGCAACCCCGCGCAAGGAGAACGACACCGTCGCCATTGAATCCGGCCTGTTTGAGGGACAAACCACTGGAACCCCCATTTCTATGGCGGTCTACAACGAGACACAGCGCTCCGCCGATTACTCGGAAATCGCGGGCTACTACCGCCCCGGACATGCCGATTTTACCTTTGATGCCAAGTACGGCTTCCGCGACTACCGTGGCGGCGGACGTTCCTCCGGGCGCGAGACCATCGGGCGCGTGGCAGCGGGAGCCGTCGCGTGCGCCCTTTTAAAAGAGCTCGGCATTTCCGTCACCGCCTACACAAAATCGATCGGCACCATATCCGCCGCCCCTTCCTCCTTCGCGCCGGACATCCTTTCTTCGGAACGCGACGCAAGCCCCCTTTTCATGCCCGGAAGGGAGGCATCCGATGCCGCGGAAGAATACCTGAAAGATACGATGAAACAATTCGACTCCGCTGGCGGCATCATCGAGTGCATCATCTCCGGGATGCCTGCGGGAGTCGGCGACCCGGTCTTTGAAAAACTTGACGCGAATCTCGCCAAGGCAGTTGTTTCCATCGGTGCCGTAAAAGGTTTCGAGATCGGATCGGGCTTTTCCTGTGCGCAGGCAAACGGTTCGTCGAACAACGACGCTTTCCTCGGCATCCGAAACGGGCGTGCTAAAAAGGCGACCAACCATGCAGGCGGTACTTTGGGCGGCATCAGTGACGGCTCGGACATCGTCCTGCGCGCCGCCGTCAAGCCGACCCCTTCCATTTTCAGGGAACAGCAGACTATCCTGCGTGACGCAAGCCCGGTCCGCGTGCAAGTCAAAGGCAGGCACGACCCTGTCATTGTCCCGCGCGCGGTCGTTGTCGTGGAGGCGATGGCGGCATTGACTGTCACCGATGCCCTGCTTGTGAATATGAGTGCACGCATGGACCGCATCCGCGAATTTTACCGGCCGCAGGCTTAAAAAGATGCGTACAGCCTGCTTTTCAGGCTGGTTTTTCCAACGCCTGTCTTCCGCCCCGTATTCTAACAGTATTTCTAAACTTTTTGTTTAATAACGCTTGACATCCGACATAATCCGTGTATAATAGTAATCGCTGTATTAGTTTAGGAATTCTAAACTGCAAGTTTACTATCACATTTCCCAAAAATAATGTCGTAACGGAGCGCCGCCTGTGGCGGCAGAATGCGAGGAATTATGAAGATAGGCGCTAAAATCAAGGAAATGCGCATCCAGAAAAGCCTGACGCAGGAAGAGCTGGCTGACCGCTGTGAACTGTCAAAGGGGTTTATCTCCCAGCTGGAGCGCGACTTGACCTCACCATCCATCGCAACACTCGTTGATATATTGCAGTGCCTCGGCACCAACCTGGAGGAATTTTTCTCAAACACCGCCTCCGAACAGGTCGTATTCGCAAAAACAGACTATTTCGAGAAGGTGGACGGCGAACTGAAAAACAAGATTGAGTGGATCATCCCAAATGCGCAAAAGAACATGATGGAGCCGATCCTTTTGACCCTTGGGCCGGACGGGGCAACCTACCCGGATAACCCGCATGAGGGCGAAGAATTCGGCCATGTCCTAAACGGGGCCGTCAATATCCACATCGGCAGCAAAACTTACCGGGCAAAAAAGGGAGAATCCTTTTATTTCATTCCCAACAAGAAGCATTTTATCAGCGCTCAGGGAAAGACCGGGGCGCTCATTTTATGGGTCTCCACCCCGCCGAGTTTTTAACTGCATTTGACTTATCCTGCCACAGATTGGCAGACTTACAAACGCAAGTTCCCGCTGCGGCCATCAACGAAGCCACGGCACCCCGATTTTTGTTTGGCATGGAACCTTGTCACCGCGCCCTGCGCAGAAAGGAAGCAATCGGATGATTGATAATAAACTGATCGAACTCGTCGGCATCACCAAACGCTATAACGGCAGCACAGTCATTGACGACTTAAACCTCTACATACGCGAAAATGAATTTTTAACCCTGCTTGGACCCTCCGGCTGCGGCAAGACGACCACACTGCGCATCATCGGCGGCTTTGAATCGCCGGATGAGGGCAAGGTTCTATTTGGCGGCAAGGATATTACAAAACTGCCGCCGAACGAGCGCCAGCTAAACACCGTCTTCCAGAAATACGCGCTCTTTACCCATATGACAATCGCGGAAAATATCGCGTTCGGCCTGAAAATTAAGAAAAAAAGCAAGCAGTATATCAAAGACAAGATCAAATATGCTTTAAAGCTTGTCAACCTGGACGGCTATGAAAACCGCATGCCCGACTCACTCTCCGGAGGCCAGCAGCAGCGCATCGCCATCGCGCGCGCGATCGTCAACGAGCCGAAAGTTCTGCTGCTTGACGAACCGCTCGGCGCACTTGACTTAAAACTCCGCCAGGATATGCAGTACGAGCTGATCCGCCTAAAAAACGAGCTTGGTATCACCTTCGTCTATGTCACGCACGACCAAGAGGAGGCACTCACGATGTCGGACACCATCATGGTCATGAACCAGGGCTACATCCAGCAGATCGGCTCGCCGGAGGACATCTACAACGAACCGGAGAATGCGTTTGTTGCGGATTTCATTGGCGAGAGCAATATCCTTTCCGCCACGATGGTAAAAGACCGTCTTGTCAATATCCTCGGCGTAAATTTTACCTGTGTGGACGAGGGGTTCGGCCAGAATACGCCGGTTGATGTCGTGATCCGGCCGGAAGATATCGACCTTGTTGACCCGGAGGACGGGGTTTTGACGGGGCACGTCACTTCCCTGATCTTTAAGGGCGTGCACTATGAGATGGAAGTGATGGCCGGCGGCTTTGAATGGCTCGTCCATTCCACCGATATGGCACCGGTCGGCTCTAAGGTCGGCATCCGGGTGGATCCTTTTGACATCCAGATCATGCATAAGCCGGAGTCGGAGGACGAGGCAGTGAGTGCAAAAGGACCGGAAGCCTGGTGATGGGAGGATTTTATTGATGAAACGGAAAAGTATATTTTTGCTTTCAACGCCCTACGGTCTGTGGATGCTGGGATTTACGATCATCCCGCTCGTAATGATCCTGTATTACGGGCTGACCGGACGAAACGGCGGGTTTACACTTGAGAATATCCGGCTGATCGCAACGGAGGAGAACTTAAAAGCCCTCTGGCTCTCCATCCGGCTCTCACTGCTCTCCACGCTGCTCTGCCTTTTGGTAGCCTACCCGTTGGCAATGATCCTGCGCAACACGAAGTTTAAAAACAGCCGTTTTATGGTAATGTTGTTTATCATGCCGATGTGGATGAATTCCCTGTTGCGCATTATCGCATGGCAGAATATTTTGGAGCGCAGGGGTGTTTTAAATACCCTGCTTGAGCTTTTACATCTGCCGGCTCTTAACATCATCAATTCCCCTGCCGCCATCGTGCTCGGGATGGTGTACGATTTCCTCCCGTTTATGGTTCTGCCGCTATACAATACCCTCGTCAAGATTGATGAGAACGTGATCAACGCGGCCCATGACCTTGGGGCAAACAATTTTTATACCTTTACAAAAATTATTTTCCCGCTGAGTATGCCGGGGGTTATTTCCGGCATCACGATGGTCTTTGTACCATCCCTGACGACCTTCGTCATCTCGGATATCCTCGGCGGCAGCAAGGTTCTACTGATCGGCAATATCATTGAGCAGCAGTTCCAGAAACTGAACAACTGGCACTCCGGCTCCGGGCTCTCACTCGTCCTGATGGTCTTTGTGCTGATCAGCATGGCTCTTGTCGGGAAATATGACAAAGGGGAAGGGAGTGCAGGTGTATGGTGAATTTCCGACGCTTTTTGCATAAATTTTATCTTGGGCTTGTGATCCTATTTTTGTATGCGCCGATCCTTGTGCTCATTGTCCTGTCTTTTAACAGTTCCAAATCCCGTTCAAAATGGGGAGGCTTTACAACAAAATGGTACTCCTCCATGTTCGCGAACGACACCATCATGCTGGCGTTAAAAGACACACTGCTGATTGCGGTTCTTTCCGCACTCCTTGCGACCGTGCTCGGAACAGTCGCGGCAATCGCCATCAACCATATGCGCAAAGTCCCCCGCACCATCATGCTCGGTATCACCAACATCCCGATGCTGAACGCGGAGATCGTGACCGGGATTTCCCTGATGCTCCTTTTTCTGGCGCTCGACCTTAACCTTGGTTTTATCACGGTACTGCTCTCTCATATCGCCTTTAACGTACCGTATGTGATCCTAAGCGTTATGCCAAAACTTGCCCAGACAAACCAGAGCACCTATGAGGCGGCACTTGACCTTGGTGCGACCCCGTTAAAAGCTTTTTTCCTGATCGTGCTCCCTGATATTTTTCCGGGTGTCATTTCGGGATTTTTGCTCGCCTTCACGCTCTCGCTGGACGATTTCATCATCACGCACTTTACGCGCGGCGCGACGGTCAACACGCTCTCAACCCTGATTTATTCCGAGACAAGAAAGGGCATCAAACCGGAAATGTACGCGCTCTCGACCCTGCTGTTCACCGGGGTGCTCGTTCTGTTGATCCTGGTAAACCACCTCGGAAAGAAGTCGGACAATAAAAACGGCAAAATATAAAATTGGAGGTTTATAATATGAATAAGAGAAATGTTTTATCAAAATACTCTCACCCTTTGGGTCTGGCATTGGCCACAAGCCTTGTCCTGACCGGCACATTTACAATGGCAGGCTGTGGGGACAGCAACGGCGACGAAATCCCTTTTACCATCGAGGCAACCGGAAATTACAAAGCCGGGGATAACGGGGAAGTCTACGTCTACAACTGGGGCGAATACATCGATGAGCGCGTGATCGACGTGTTCGAGAAGGACACCGGGATCAAAGTTTATTACAATTGTTTTGAGGAAAACGAAGATATGTACCCGATCGTAGCAACCGGAGCCGCAAAATATGATGTGGTATGCCCGTCAGACTACATGATCCAGAAAATGATCGTGGAAGATATGCTTCTGCCGCTCAATTATGATAATATCCCGAATATCGCAAATATCGACGCAGAATACTTAAAAAGCGCGGAAAACTTTGATCCGGGCAACCTCTACAGCGTGCCGTACTGCTGGGGCACCGTGGGCATCCTCTACAACAAGACGATGGTGGAGGAACCGATCGACAGCTGGGGCGTGCTGTTTGACGAGAAGTATTCGCAGGAGATCCTAATGATCAACAGCGTGCGTGACGCTTTCATGATCACGCTCTCCTATCTTGGCTACAGCCAGAATACGACAAACGAGGCAGAACTTGACGAGGCGCTCGCCCTGCTGCAAAAGCAGTATCCCCTTGTGCAGGGCTATTTCGTTGACCAGGTGCGCGACAAAATGATCGGCGGGGAGGCCGCCATCGGCGTGATTTATTCCGGCGAGGCAATCTATACGCAGCGCGAGAACGAGGATTTGGTCTATGTTGTCCCAAAGGAAGGCTCGAACGTATGGATCGACGGATGGGTTATCCCAAAGACCGCCCAGAACAAGGAAAACGCGGAGGCATGGATCAATTTCTGCTGCCGGGCGGATGTTGCCCTTGCAAACTTTAATTATATCACTTACTCCACCCCAAACAAGGCGGCAAGGGAGCTGATCACAGACGATGACATCCGCAACAGCGAGATCGCATTTCCGGACAGCGGCATATTGGAGCGCTGCGAGACCTTCCTCTATCTTGGCGAGGAGGTTGAGGCGATGTACCTGAACAAATGGAACCAGAGAGGAAATCAATAATTTCAATATGCAAAGAAGGGCGAGACCGGATTCCGGTCTCGCCCTTCTTTTTTACTTAATTCTTACGGCTGCGTGTTTTCCGTGACAACAACCCGGTACGTCCTCGGCTTGGTCGTAGCCTTGTACTCTACAACTTTTCCGTCCTCGTCATAGGTCGCCCCTTCGGTCTGTACCGCCCATACGGTCAGGATCGCCTCACCGGCACCAACCGCGGTCACCTTGCCCTTCGTCTTGCCCACGGTGAATACATTCGGGTCAGAGGATATAAAACGCACAGCATCCGTGATCTTATCCCTGCCGCTCCAGAAACGGTTGCCGTCCGAATCCGCACGCCATGTCTTAGTCTGGAATTCCTCCCCTACCTTAAGCTGCAAAATCTTGGAAGCACTGTAATCACTGATTCCCGCGTCCACCGCGTTCCGCTTTACCGTCACCCGGCAGGTTCTTACAATCTTTTTCCCGGTTTCATTGTTGGTGAACGTTGCCTTTATGCTCGCCTTACCAACACCAACTGCAGTCACAAGTCCTTTGCGCCGCCCTACCGTGGCAACTTCCGGATTTGTGGATGTAAATTCCACCGAATAACCATCCCGGTTCCATACAACGGCATACCGTGAACTTACATACTTCCCGGTCGCATCGCCGTCATAGTAGAGCCTTAAACTGGAATAAACCTGCGGACCGGTCGGGGTTGGGGTCGGAGTCGCAGTTGGGGTAGCGGTAGGCTCCGGAGTCGGGGTAAGGCTCGGTACCGGGGTCGGATCCGGATCAACCGGCCATATCGGCCCCGGATAAGAAGTGCCCGGCGTTGGGGTCGGACTCGGAGTCGGGGTCGGTTCCCCCTTTAGCTCCCCGTCATAAACATATTTTATCGAACCGTCCACTACGCTTGCCGATACGGCGACCTCCCGCCCGGCTGCGTCATATGCCGCCACTTTCCCGATCGCAAGTGTCGTCACTCCTTCCGCAAAAAGCGGCTGTGTGCCGGAAATATAAACGTTTAAGGTAGCGGTCGAAGACTGATAGCGCGCCTCAAAGATTTTCGCGGTATTCTTTACCGAATCCGAAAACTCCATATCCACAACCGCCGCATTTCCCCCGCTGAGCTTTAAACTGAACTGAACCGAGGAAATTTTATTTTGTGCCGCGTCCGGCGAGACGAGGGCAACTGCCCCCGTCTGGTCCACCGAAAGCGTAAAGGCGGTATCCGTATCAGCGAACGCCCGCATCGGCAATAACATAGCAACAAGAAACGCTGCGATCAATAATTTTGCAATTAATTTCTTCATGTCTGAACTCCTTTGGTTATTGCTGGTTCCTTCCGCCCTCAATCAAGCGAGATTTCCGGCAAGGTTTCCGGAATCACCTCAAACAGGGAATCGCTGACAAGCCTCTGCCCTTCGTTGGTCAGGGCATTATTGACACGGTAAAGCTCCGCGCGCACCTTCCCAAACTTTGTCAGGTCAAGGGTATCCGTCGGTTCAATCCAGTAAATCCATGTACCATCATATACATCCTGGATGTTACCCGTTTCCGGCACATCCGCAAGGATGATCTGCCGTGCGGTACTATTACCTTCCGCATCCGTCGAAGTCACGAGGTTGCCCTTCTGGTCATAAAGCATCACGACATTATAATCCGGGCTTCCCTTATAGCTGCCGGTGAAGACAATGGAACCTGCCGGGATGACATTTACCGTGCCGTCCGCACCGTCCTCCGCAAACCGGTACTCTTTCGCCAGCCTGCCGATTGCCGCCGTACCTTCGTCCGTACGCCTAAAATCCACATTGTCGCCGATCACGCCAAGCACGTCAAGCTCCGCGATGGACACCTCACTTCCCGCGTCCACAAGCGTAAGCTTTAACGCGGATGCCGCAAAGGTTGCCACATACTTACTGTCCTCGTTGGCAAAATAGATTGTCTGCACGGTATCTGCCCCGAAACTGCCGCTTGCAACTTCTTTCCACGCGCCGTCGACCATCAGGCTGATCACATAATTTCCCTCCGGAAGCGTGTTACCCGCCGTGTACTTAAAGCCTGTCACGGCAAGTGTCTTGTTAAACTCCAGCGTGATCTCGGCATTTGCTTCCGCAGCCGCCGTGTAGACTGTGCTGGTATCATGGTCGATCAGCAGATCTTTGCTCTTTCCTGCCGTCTCGGAACCATCCTCGCCCTGGTCGGCATCAAGAATGACATCGCCGGAAGTGCTGCCGCTGATATCTTCTGTCTCACCTGCTACCGTAAGTCCTGTCGTCAGAACCGTGAAGAAGCTCTTATCAAGGCTTCCGTCATGCTGGATCTTGATCGGCTCAAGCACTTTCGCCGCAGAGCGGTTTAAATATTTGTCAATCACAGCAACCTCATACCAAACCATGCGGTTGTTGATGGTGGTGATAATGTCGGTAAAGGTATCCCCTGTCGTAAAACCGACAGCCTGCTTCTGGGTCTCCCCGCCGGAAATCATGCATCTTGTGATCTCATATCCGAGGATATCCTCCGCCGGGATCCCCTGAGCGCCAAGTGTAAAATCGATCTGGTTTGCGTTGTCCGTATTGACGGTCGCACCCGTCGCGTCACTCACTGCCGCGAACGTACCCGTTGTTCCCAACTGGCTGCCCGCTCCCTGCAGCGCGTAAACCCTCGCATCGTCGTTTGCATAGTAAATTGCCCTGGTCTCCTCCGGGAACTGCTCCGCGTATTTGACCGTATCCGCATCCGGCACCATACCCCAACGCTTAAAGAATTCAAGCAGGTTTTTCTCTGCCGCCGCGCAGGAAAGCCGCATCAGCACCTGATCCGTCCCGCCGGAAAGCGTCAGCGCAACGCCGTTTTCTTGTGCCTTCGGTGCTTTCTCCGGTTTCCTTGCATAAGTATCAACCCTCGCGAAGAACAGATTGGCAAGCTGCTCTTCATAGTCTGCATAAGTCTTGAAATTGTATCCCTTGTCATAAGCAAGGTGGAGCTGCCAGTACATTGCAAGCTGTGTGAACACATTGGAAGCCTTGCCCAAAGTGTTCGAAGTTACCTTTTTGAACACATTGTCGTAAGAGAAACGCACGGAATCGTTGGTATCCTTGGCCTGTGCGAGCACGGCGAAATAATTGTTTGTGATCTCCGCGACCGCATACGCTCCCTGGTTGATGTCATGCCCAATCTCATGGGCAATCCCCCATCCGAAATACCGTCCGCCCTGATACCTGCCGTCAGCATCTGCCACAACCGGCACGGAGCTCGTAAGCCCCGGCGCGGAACCGTATTCAATACCGATATGGTTGCCGCCCGCGTACATGAACGCACCTGCGAACATCCTCTGGTAGCGGATGTTTAAGTGCCCCTTCGGAATCTGGTCAACCGCATCCTTTGCACCTGCGTTCAGCCCCTTGTGCTGGTAGAATAAATACATCATATCTCCCATTGCATTAAGGGATGCCAGCATATTTGCCGCCTTCTCCTGCAGGGTGCCGTTTCCCGCACCGGCAAGAAGCTGCTCTGCCGGAAGTGAGAGCATCATCGTATCGAGCAGGATATCGGATGCCCCGAGGATACAATTCGTCTTATCATAATCATGGACATTGAGCATCGCGTTATCGGAAGCCGTATGGAACCGGTTATGGTTTTCCTCCAAAGCAGCCACATAGGACTCCAGCTCCCTCACATATGCCGTTACCCGTGCAAGCCGCTCGGCATTATCCGTCACCTGATATAAGTCAAGCCTCGGAACCGCCACGCCGCCGCTCACGCGCACCGCATAGCGGTCTTGCAGGTCATTCCCCGTGTACTCGATGTAGAGCGCACCGCCCGATTCCTGGTCGGCAAGCGTCCCAATCCGCGGAATAACCACAACATTAGCGCCCACTTTTAGATTTACGACACTCGAAATAAACGCATTCGCTTCGGAATGGTACTGCGACGCGAGCACTTTCAGGTTTGTAGCCTCCCCTGTCTTCTTGCTGTTATGTCCGACATAGATGGTCACCTTGTCGCCCGCACCCGCTGTAATACCGAGCGGCTGCCATGCGTTAAGTCCGCTAAAGCCCCTGCCCACATCATTCATCGTAATTCCGGAATGTACTTCGATCGGTGCATTCAGCGCAACCGCATTCAAAATGTCCTCCGCCGTCTTTAATTCCCTTTCAAGAACTTCGCGGTCCGGATTGTACTCCCCGCTCTCCTCATCGACCGTATTGATCTTTGCGCGCAGGGTGTCGATCGTCGCCTGTGTCACATCCGGGCGCAATACCATGTGCAGGTCGTCCTCGTACAGGGACATGATCTCTTCCATCAGGGTATCATAATGGTAGAAATAAACTTCTGCTACACGGATCTGTCCGCTTGCCAAATAACGCCCGAGACCGATCTGGATCTTCTTTGCCGTGATCGGCTGCGCCAACTTTAAGAGGCTGTAAGGGCGACCTTCCTCATCCTGCCTCGGCTGTCTGGAAATACCGGAAACATCGTGTGCCACGCCATCCTCGTCCCAGTAGCGTACTTTCGCATAGAAATAATCATAGTTGGAATAGCAATACATCCCGATGGTATCCATCTTATATGCCTGGTCAAATTCATATATCAGACCGACATTCTGACCCATAGCATTGTATCCGCCCTCATCCCATCCTGCCGTCTGGTAGTAGGATGCCGGGTTGCGATCCACCGTACCCCACGCGGAAGTGGATTCCACATCGAGCGGGCTGGCTCCCATCGAGCAAGCTAAACGTCTTGTTGCATTGATGATGTGCGCACCCTTTTCACCCACGCCGCCCACATTGATCAGATGGTAGCGCGGAACCTGCGGAGCCTCAAGGTCGGTCGTTTTTGCCGATGCGGTGAGCGACGGTCCGCTCTCGCCAAGCTCATTGACACCCGTTACATAGACCAGATATTGGGTCAGATCCTTTAAATTCTGGATCGTGTAACTGTTCCCCTCAATCCCTGTAATCTTCTGGTAGCTGCCGGAGGTACTCTCTTTGTAGAAAAGGTTATATGTAACCGTATTCTTCATTTGCTTCCAGGATACTGTGATGCTCTGGTAACTGCCGACCGCCTTCACATTGTCCGGCTTATCCGGTTTCTTATCCGGCTTTGGTGTCGCAGTCACCGATTCACCATACCCGCTGCGCCACTCGCCGTTCACAGACTGGATACAAAATGTATATTCGGTGTAATTCTTCAGCCCCTTGCCGGCAAAAGTTGTGACATCGATGGAATTTACGGTGGTAAATATGGTTTCCTCCAAATTGCCCTGCCGAACCAGAACCTCATATCCCGTGATGTTCACTTCCGGCTGCCAGGAAAGGCTGACCTGCTCACTGCCCGCCACCGCGGTAATCCCCACCGGAATGTTCATCTGCGGCTCTTGGATCCTCTCCTCCATGCCATTGACAAACTCTACCTTGGAAATTTTTGCCAGGTCATTGCTTTTCTGCATTCCCGTAATCGTCAGCGTAACTTTCTTCACAGCGATCTGGTTGCCGAGGTGGATGCGGATGTTGCCGCTGCTATCCTGCTCTGTCCGAACCTCAGAATCATCCAACAGGTAAAAAATCCCCTGATCGAACGGAATCTGTTTCGTCTTCTCACTCCCGTCTGCACCCAGATAAGTCACGTCGACCACCGCATTTTTAATTGGGTTATCCCCCGCGGTCTCAATCAGGATACCGTCCGTCTGAACTGCCTGCACCTCGGAACCAAAATCAAACTCCAAGGTGACCGGGTCAGTTTTGGAGATCGTCTGCCCGTACTTCGGAGAAAGGGATACTGCCCCCTCCCCACTCAACACTTTGGAAATATCCCCTACCACGTTGGTCGTCGCTCCTGCGTTTACCGTGATCATGGATGCCGGGACAAAACTTTCCGTACTTACAGAAGTATCCCTGCTCTCCTGATAGCCTTTTGTAAAATACTCCAGGTCCACGAGGTCAACCACCCCGTCACCGTTTAAATCCATAACACTGTTAACTGCAGTCCTGCCATCGACCGCATCCACCAATTTCGCACGGTCAGCGTCCCCGACCACCCCGTCGCCGTCCACATCACCAATGACTAAGACACCCGGGTGCACCGCTCCCTGTGTATAATTGACACCGCCCAAAAAGCCTGTGGTAAGCTTCACGGCACAGCCCTGTTCCCCGACCGCAATATTCTGGGAGAACGCAGCAAACCCTTTTCCTGTCACCGTAAGCACATAATCGCCCGGCACTACGCCCTCAAAGCTTACCCTGCCCGTCTCACCGCTGCCGGGAAGGAGGGAAAGGGAATCGGTCCGTGTGCTTCCACCGCCGGAAAGCGTCACTGTAAAGTCCACCTGCTTTTTCAGAACCAGCGCGGCGGTAACAGACACATCCACCTGCCCTGTGGCACTGACATTTCCGATGTCCCGCAGCGTATCCACCGACAAAAGCAGGGATGTCCTGCTGTCCGCAGCGCGGTACATCCCTGCCGCAATGTCATGGCTTCCTGCCTGCACGGCACATGTAGAGAAGCCCGTCTGGAAGGCCAGGACAGCCGCCAGAAAAACTGCTGTCTTCTTTCCTGTCTTTTTTCTCATACCCATACCTCATTTCTGTGAATTACAAGCTGTTTTCCTATCCTGCCACACAGAACCGGAAAACAGCTTACTACATAGATTATGCAGGGAGATTATACCATAGGAAAATGCTTCTAGCAAGACTATTTTTTTTTTTTTTTCCTGTTGCCCTGTCCGTGCTGCACCCGTCCCTTCCCCCAAGCGCGAAGATACCGGAATGTCCGCTCCTCACCGCACTCCGCGAGCATTTTTAACAAGTGTTCCAACTGCGCCGATGTCTTCTTGTGGATCATGTTGTTTTCAATGCGGCGCTTCTTTCCACTGTTAAAATATTCCAGGGGGCTGTTGTCATTGTACGCTTCCCCCTTATAAATCTTACCTGCCGCCACGCGGTCGCAGAACATCTCAACTACATAGCGCCTTGGCATTAAGACCGGAGAAAGCTTTTTCGTTTTCGGGTCATAATCCATCCAATATTCAAAATGGTGGCGGTTGCGTCCTTTATGGTGCATCCAGGCTTTCGAGTATCCGTAGTCCTCCCTCTCCCCTTCGTTCGGGCTGCGGTCACCCTGATAATATTTTGCCCCGACGATAAACTCGGACAAAGAATATTTTGAGAGGTCATGGAACAGCCCCTGAAAGCCGATCCCTGCCCGGAAACAGTGGCGGATCACCATATGCCGGTGCTTCGTTATCGTCATAAAATGCCTGATAAAATGATATCGTCCCATACCCTCTACCGGATCTCCGCCTTGCCGCCCATATACGGACGCAGTGCCTCCGGGATGCGCACACTCCCGTCCGCACACAGGTTATTTTCCAGGAAAGCAATCAACATGCGCGGCGGTGCGGCCACCGTATTATTTAAAGTATGCGCAAAATATTTTCCGCCCTCGCCGGCTACACGGATCTTTAAACGGCGCGCCTGCGCATCGCCGAGATTCGAGCAGCTTCCAACTTCAAAATACTTTTTCTGTCTCGGCGACCACGCCTCAACATCGACCGACTTCACTTTCAGGTCGGCAAGGTCGCCCGAACAGCATTCCAGCGTGCGCACCGGGATGTCAAGCGAGCGGAACAGATCCACCGTATTCTGCCAGAGCTTATCAAACCAAAGCGGTGACTCCTCCGGCTTGCAGACCACGATCATCTCCTGCTTCTCAAACTGGTGGATGCGGTAAACGCCGCGCTCCTCGATCCCGTGCGCACCTTTCTCCTTGCGGAAACACGGGGAATAGCTGGTAAGCGTGTACGGGAGCTTTTCTTCCGGCAGGATCTGGTCAATGAACTTTCCGATCATCGAGTGCTCGCTCGTACCGATCAGGTACAGATCCTCCCCCTCGATCTTGTACATCATCGCGTCCATCTCCGCAAAACTCATCACGCCGGTCACGACATCGCTGCGGATCATAAACGGCGGCACGCAGTAGGTAAATCCCCTGCCGATCATGAAATCGCGCGCGTACGAGATCACCGCAGAATGAAGCCTTGCGATATCCCCCATCAGATAGTAAAAACCGTTGCCCGCCACGCGTCTTGCCGAATCCAAATCAAGCCCGCCAAACCGCTCCATGATCTCCGTGTGGTACGGGATATCAAAATCCGGCACGGCCGGCTCACCGTACTTTTGCACTTCGACATTCTCACTGTCATCCTTGCCGATTGGCACGCTCGGGTCAATGATGTTCGGGATCATCATCATGATTTTTTTGATCTTCTCCTCAAACTCCGCCTCCCTATCCTCAAGCTCCCCAAGCCGCAAAGCCTGGTCACTCACCTGCTTTTTTACGGCCTCCGCCTCTTCTTTCTTGCCCTGTGCCATCAGTGCACCGATCTGTTTCGACAGCTTATTGCGGTTCGCGCGCAGATTATCTGCCTCCTGCTTCACGGCACGGTTTTCCGCGTCGAGCGCAATCACCTCACCTACAAGCGGGAGCTTTGCATCCTGAAATTTGTTGCGGATGTTCTGCTTGACAACCTCGGGATTTTCCCGGACAAACTTTAAATCTAACATGAACTACCTCTTTTCTGCCGTTTCTTACGGCGGTTTTATTTTTGGGGACGGGCGGCAACAGCAGTTCTTTCCTGCGAACCCGCACATAAAAAATGCTTCCGCCCCACATGTGTTGCCTGCACATGGGACGAAAGCATAACTTCCGCGGTGCCACCCAAATTGTCAGACGGGCATAAATGCCCGCGACCTCTTAAACGCAGGGTAAAGGCTGCGAACCTCCCGGCTTTCACCGGCAGCTCGGAAGTGGAACGGCGGCGGCATCCGCCGGTTCGCACCAACCACCGGCTCTCTGGGGGAATTTACACTGCCAAAGCTTCGTCATTGCTGATTATGATGTGTATTATAGCGCAAAGCCATGAAAGATGCAAGGGTCAAAATCAAGATTTTAGATCCCTCCATTTCCCCATGACGATTCGGTTGTCCCGCCAAACCCCCGGGGATAAAAATCAGAACCGTATCTTTCATACGCAAAAATCTGCCGCCGGGATAAACCAGAATATCCCGGCGGCAGCCTTTTTTCATATCTTACTTACAGGATCTTAGTCTTCCTTCTTTCCCTTTGCCACAACAACGCCCGCGCCAGAGATCATTGCACCCAGTGCAAGGAACACAGCGCCGGATACAAGACCGGTCTTCGGAAGTGCCGGAGCCGGGGTATCGTTGTTGCCGTCTGCCGGAGCCGCAGCCTCGCCGCCGAAGTTGAACCTTACGTCCTCAACCGTCCATGTATACTCGTTGTAATCGCCAACGATGATGCGGTCTTCCACCGTGAGCAGTGCCATCACGCCCTCACAAGGTACGGTGACCTCAGCGGTGCTGGAATCAATGACTTTCAGTTCATAGTCATACGGATTTCCCTGCCAGTCGGCAACCGAAGTATCCGCGCTGAACGACTTCTGGTTCCATGCCCAGTCCACCGTATTCTGCACCACGATCTGGCTGTTGAACGCATTGGACGCGGAAAGCTCGGTATCGCACTTTAAAACGACCGTAAAGGACTTTACTGCTGTTACATCCTTGTCGGAATCATAAAAGTCCGAAACCATGAAGGTCGCCTGGTTTACGGAATTGCCATCCTTATCGATCACGTTCGCCTTTACCGGTGTAACCGCCGATACAACGCACAGTCCCGCTGCCAGAGCGGCAGCAAATAATTTTTTCATTTTCATAAGATAACTACCTCCTAAAATTTTTGATAAATTTAGTTTATCAGATAGAATATACAAAGTAAATGCCAATAATGACGATAATATGACTGAATTTTTGTAAAATTTGCACAACTTTTCCGAACCGAAACCGTTTCCGGCCCATCATTTTTCCAATTTTTTTGTTTTTTCCGTTTTTACAACCCAAAAAACGTCATCGGTCTGCCGCACCTAACGCCTCTTCCTGCAATTTGTCAAACGCTTCCATACATTCCTCCACCGTTGCACCCTTTAACAGTTCACGTACAATCCGGCAGGTATTTCCCCACTGCTCCACCTTCATCCCGGCGTTGGAGCCAAGAACATAGATTCCCTCCTCGATCCGGTCATTTAGCGGGCGCAGGGCAGGGATACAATCGACCTTGACGTTTTTGGACGGGGAAATGACCCGGTTGGTCTCCGAGTATATTTTCAGCGCCTCGTCGGAGACAATGATGTCAAGGACGCGCATCGCATCTTCGGCATGTTCCGCGTTCACGCCGATACCAAACCCGGTCATCGGTATCACCGGCATCTGTCCCCTGCTGCTCGGGAAACCGATGACCTGCATCTCAAAATCCGTCTTCCCGTAAGCAGTCTCCGTATTTGCTGCCCCCCAGTACGCCATGACGATCGGTGTCTTTCCTGCGAGGAAATCCGGCCCCTCCGCCTCTATGGCCTCACTGACAATGGCCTTTTCGGCATCAACATAACCGAGGTCGATCAGTTTTTTCAAAAATTCAAACCCCGGGCGCATATAGTCGCTGTATTTGGCTTCCCCGGCATTCAGTGCGGCAATTTCTGCCTCCGTATTTCCCCCGTTGTACAAATCCGCATAGCCTATGGCAAAGGCAAACGTTTCCAGCCACCAGCGGTTCGCACCGACCGGCGTTTCAATGCCGTTTTCCTGAAAGACACGGCAGCATTCCAAAAATTCTTCCGGCGTTTCCGGAAGGCTTAGGCCGTACTGACGGAACATATCCATATTGACGAACAGGCCGTAAGCGACCACCTCCTGTGGGATTGCCACAAGCTTGCCGTTGACCGTATTGGCAACCCGTATGATGTCCCGCAGATTCCCGGCACTCTCAAGGCCGGACAAATCCTTAAGCTTTCCTTCCTCACCCAGCACCATCAGGGAATCCGGGTTGAGCAGGTATATGTCGTCCATATCGTTGCGCGCGCGTTCAAGTATAACATCATCATATGTCTTATCCCGATAATTTTCCGCCGTGTAAGTGTTGTATGCCACCGTTACCCCAAGCTTTTCTTCCGCCATCATGATTGTCAGGTCTGACGCGCTCCTTGCCACATTTTTCGCATCCGGGTCCGTTTTTTCCATCGGGCTGAATAAATTGACAACCCGGTCCAACCCCTCTTTTTGAGGAAGCAGATTTTTAGTCTTGCCGCCATCCGAGCAGGATGCAAGCGCCAGAACCGTAATCCCCGCCAGGAAAACGGCTATCCGTCTCCGGATAGCCCCCCTATTCCATTCCTTCATACAGACTCCTTTCGCCGGACATATTGTTTCACAACTTTTTTTAGCATCTCCATATCAAGCGGTTTTGCCACATGGGCATCCATGCCGGCATCCAGTGCCGCTTTCTCATCCTCGGCAAAGGCATTTGCCGTCATGGCGATGATCGGTATGTTGCCCGCGTCCTCCCGGTTCAGTGAACGGATAGCCCGCGCGGCATCATGCCCGTTCATCACCGGCATCTGGACATCCATCAGGACTGCATCAAACTCTCCTGCCTCCGAGCACTCAAAACGTTCCACCGCCAAACGCCCATTCTCTGCAATCTCACAGGAAGCCCCCTCCATCTCCAAAAGCTCCACCAAAATTTCCGCATTGATCTCATTATCTTCCGCGGCAAGAAAATGCAGTCCGTTCAGGTCATCCGACCGAAGCTCCGCCGTATCCTGCACACCGCCATGACCCGCCCAAAGTTCAACAACCTTCTCCCGGAACGCTGTGATAAAAAACGGCTTTGTGAGGACAGCCGTTCGTTCGGCGCTAAGCGCCTCCTCCAGACCCACGGCATCAAATCTCGCAAGAAGAAGCACGGGCACGCCTGCAGAAAGTGCCGGCCGCAGTTCTTTCAGCGCCAGAAGGCCGCAGTCTTCCCAGTCGAACAAAACCAGCTGGCACTCCCCGCCGTTGTCCTGCATCAATTCCATTGCCCCTTTCACATCAGGCGCGGCCAAAAGACGGACACCACTCTCTGTCAGGGCACGGATATGCTCTCTTCCCGCCTTTCCCCCGCCCACACAGAGAATCTGGGTGATGCCCCGATCCTTCAGAAACTGCAGGTCAATCTGTTCTTCCGGGATCCGCAGTTCCAGATCCACCAAAAAACAAGTCCCCCTGCCGACCTCGCTGGTCACCTCGATCGTCCCTCCCATCAGTTCCACAATGCTCTTGGTAATGGCCATGCCAAGCCCCGTACCCTGAACTTTGTTCGTTGTACTGTTCTCCGCCCGGGTGAAGGCATCGAAGATGGTCTTTAAGTATTCCTGCGTCATACCGTAACCGTCATCCTCGACCTCGATCCGGATGTGTTCGTACTGGCTGGAATGCTGTTTCAGGCCGGTCATCCGCAGCCAGATATGCCCGCCTTCCGGGGTATATTTTACGGCGTTGGAAAGCAAATTGATCAAAATCTGGTTGATCCTTGTCTCGTCCCCCACCAGACATTCGTGCCGGATCCCCGCCACTTCCATATTAAATTCCTGCCCCTTCGCCTTTGCCATCGGCTGGATGATGGCCTCCACAGAAGAAACCACGTCGTTGAGGGAAAAACTCTCGTAATTGAGTACAACTTTCCCGCTCTCGATCTTGGAGACATCCAAAATATCGTTGATCAGGCTTAAAAGATGCTGCCCGGAAGCCATGATCTTTTTTGTATATTCCTTCACCTTGGCAGGGTTCTCGGCATCCTTGGCCAAAAGGGTTGTGAAACCGAGCACGGCATTCATCGGTGTGCGGATGTCATGGGACATATTGGAGAGAAACATGGTCTTTGACTCGCTGGCAATCTGCGCAGCCCGCAGTGCTTCCGATAATTGCTTGTTGTGGAGCTTCCGCTCCGTCTCCCGCTCTTTCCGGGTCCGGTCCTGCTGCCTCCAATTCAGGTAATACAGCACAACGCACAAAAAGAATGCTGTCAGCATGGCAGCCACGACGATAAAAATATTCTGGTTGACGGTCTTTCCCTCCCGCTGAATCGCCTCAACCGGAACATAGCCCGCCAGAAAAATAGTCCCGCCATTGACCGACCATATATAATTAAGTGCATGCACCTGCCGGATGTCGTGGTAAAACAGGATATTGCCCCCTTCTTTCAGGCATTGTTCCACCTCCGTCCGAATCTCTTCGTCCTGTATATTATTCGCCCGGTAGAAATCGTCCAGGTTCAGATGGCCTGCATCCCTCTGCCCCATCCCCTTGGGCTTTAAAACAAACCGCTGGCTCACGCCGTCCATGATATACAAGGTCGCCTCATTGTTATAAAATCCATTTGGAAGGGATTTGTCAACCACATCATAAATGTATTCGGCATAAAGCGTTCCGATTTCCTGCCCATCCCGCTCAACGGGGCATTTTATCGTGTAAGCCCATGCCCCCATATAATTTACATAAGATTTTGAGACCGCCATCCCATCGATTTCCCCGCCCGCGGAAAAATCGAGATCCCCCTCGTTAAATGCCTCCCCGCCGCTGGAGACACCTTCCGTCTCCCCGGATAGAATCAGGGACAGCTTCGCCATCGTCCGATTTTTTTCATAGGCGCGGATATAGTCCTGTGGGTCTTCCGCCCGCGCGACCTCCCTGGCAATCAGTTTCTGGAATTCTGTCTCACTCCGAAATATTGCTTCGATCGTGCACTTGATCAGGTTTAAACTCTCACTCACATTCTGGATGGCAGCCTCGGACATCTTGCGTGAAATCTTTCCCGACACTGCACCAACGACCGCCACCAAAACGCAAAAAACCAGTAATATGGAAAGGTGCAGAAACGGTATCCGCCTTTTTCTCCGTTTACCTTCTTTCTTTTTCATCCACATACTCCATTCCGCCGCCATGCCAGAACAAGCCTATTTCCGTCAGTCCGCTTATTGGCAGCATCTTCATCATCCATGGTAGCTTTCAATTTCGTGGGCTGTACGGCGCTGCTGCCACCGGCCAATATTTTTTCCATCATTACCCCTCCTTATCCGGGCGCGTATACTACAGTATACAACACAATTCTTGCTATGTTGTTATTTTTGCAGACAGTATCTTAAAAAACTTTTTCCGGTTATGGCAGCATTCCAAGAAGAGCCTCCGCCGCCCGCGACATTACCCGCTTCCCCCGTGTCACGATACAGAATTCCCGTCTTGGAAGTTCCTGCTCAAACTCCAAGTAAAACAGTTCCCCGGAACGCACATATTGCTCCGCAAAATCCGAGACAACCAGGCCAATCCCTAAATTCCGGAGCACAAACTGCACGATCATATCGCTTGTCGCCAGTTCAAATTCCGGTTTCAGGCTGACCCCCTGCCCTGAAAGATAGCGGTCCACACATGCCCTTGTGCTCGTGTTGGGCTCAAGGCAGATCACGGGGAGTTCATTTAACAGCGCAAAGGGAAGCTTCCTTGCACGCAGGTGGGCAAAACGGCTTCCCGCCACAAAGATATCTTTCAGTTTGCGCACCGGACGGACCGTGAAGTCCTCATCCTCCCCCGGGGAACTGACAATCCCAAAGTCAATCCTCCCTTCCTTTAGAAACCGCAGGGTCTCCGGTGTCGGGCCGTTTGTCACCTGTACCCGTATGCTCGGATATTTCGCGTGGAAAAGTTCCAGATACGGCAGCAGGTAAAACCGCAGGGTCATATCACTTGCCCCGATGCGGACTTCCCCCTGCTCCAGGCTGACCATGCTGCGGAACGCCTCCTCGCCGGCAAGCAGCGTTCCGATGCCTTTTTCAACATAGGAAAAAAGGACTTCTCCCTCCGCCCTTAAACGCACCCCTTTGGATGCGCGCGTAAACAGAGGGCTTCCCAGTCCTTCCTCCAGCTGCCTTATGGTCTGGCTGACCGCAGGCTGGGAAATACAAAGCTTCTCCGCCGCAGCGGTGATGCTCCCAGCCTTCGCCACCTCATAAAAAATCCTGTAATACTCAAGATTCACCATCTATACCGTGATCTCCGCCGTCATCCCAAGCAAATCCTTGTTTTCATCAAGAACCGGCCTTATGGCCTCCGCGATAAACTCCTCCGTCTGTTCCTTTGCGCGCCCTGTATATTTCGCCGGATCCATCGCATTTTTCAGTTCCTCAAGGCTCAGATTGAATGCCGGATCCGCCGCGATCAGTTCCAGCAGATTGTTCTCAAGCCCGCGCTCCTTCACACTGCGCCCCGCCTCCATCGAGAGGGTGCGGATCTTCTCGTGCAGCTCCTGGCGGTCACCGCCCGCCTTCACCGCATCCATCATGATATTTTCGGTTGCCATAAACGGAAGTTCCGCCATCAGGTGTTTCTCGATCACTTTCTCGTACACCACAAGCCCGTCCACCACATTGAGATAAAGATCCAGGATACCGTCCACCGCAAGGAAAGCCTCCGGCACGGAAAGCCGCTTGTTCGCAGAGTCGTCGAGCGTGCGCTCAAACCACTGGGTCGCGGAGGTAATGGACGGATTCATGGCATCCACCATCACATAACGCGCGAGCGAAGCAATGCGCTCACTGCGCATCGGATTGCGCTTATATGCCATCGCCGAAGAACCAATCTGGTTTTTCTCGAACGGCTCCTCCACTTCCTTTAAATGCTGCAGCAGGCGGATATCATTCGAAAACTTGTGCGCGCTCGCCGCGATGCCGGCAAGGACATTGACAACTCTTGTGTCCACCTTGCGCGAATAGGTCTGGCCGGAAACCGCATAGCAGGAAGTAAATCCCATCTTATCCGCAATGCTCTGGTCAAGCTTCTTGACCTTTTCATGGTCGCCCCCAAAAAGCTCGAGGAAGCTCGCCTGCGTCCCGGTCGTTCCTTTTGATCCCAGCAGCCGCATGGAATCAATCAGGTAGCATACATCGTCGCAGTCAAGCTTTAATTCCTGCAGCCACAGGCATGCACGCTTACCGACCGTCGTCGGCTGTGCCGGCTGGAAATGCGTGAATGCGAGTGTCGGGAGTGCCCTGTACTTCATCGCAAATTCGGAAAGCCCGTGCATCACGTTGAGGAGTTTTTTCTTCACAAGTTTTAATCCCTCCGTCATCACGATGATGTCCGTATTATCCCCGACATAGCACGAAGTCGCGCCGAGATGGATGATGCCCTTCGCCTTCGGGCACTGCACGCCGTACGCGTAAACATGGGACATGACATCGTGGCGCACAAGCTTCTCGCGCTCCTTCGCCACATCATAATTGATATCGTCCCGATGCTCCTTTAATTCCGCGATCTGTTCCGCGCTCACCGGCAGCCCCAATTCATGTTCCGCCTCCGCGAGCGCAATCCACAGCCTCCTCCACGTCCTAAATTTCATGTCCGGTGAAAAAATGTACTGCATCTCGCGGCTCGCATAACGCTCCGACAACGGGCTTACATATCGATCCTCACTCATTCTTTTTCATCCTTTCTCAACATCGTTATTTTACTATTCTATCAGGATGCAACCACACCCTGCCAAGAGTCGCCAAACCATGCACAACCCGGAAGCATTCCGGGAAACTACGGGCTTTCGTTAAAACCATCCAAAGGCCTGCCATCCGCTCCGGATATCCTTCTTTCGATAGCCATGCGGATCGTTGCCACGGCGTGGGCAAGCCCATCCCGCAGCGCCGGCGCACTGGGCGGATTGCCGGCGTGCGCCGGCCAAAGCGGCATCTTGGCATAATTTAACAAAGACGGCTGGGGCGCGGGATTCCTCTTAAATCCGGTCTCCCCCAAGGCAGTTCCGGCGTTCTCCCCGCCCCAGTGCCGCAGAACAAACAACCCGTGGTCGGACGAAGTGCCACCTCTCCCTGTCAGGCCATATACCCGAAACTCCCGCGCCCCTCATGTACCTTATCCGAACAAACCCTGTTGTCCCAATCATATTTTTTCATATGTCCTTCCCTGCTAATCACCAACGCCGCCTGATTCCAAAAACGATACCGCTGTTAATCTTTCCCGCGCGTTTCACATGGATTCCAGGCAGCTATGTACCTGTGCCAGATCATCGCGGATCTTAATGCCCTGCGGGCACACTTTCTCACAGGCACCGCATTTTCTGCACTGGTCGGCGCGGTTCTCCGGCTTCATCTCATGGTAGTAACCCCACTTTGCCCCGCCCGCGTTGCCATACATCGAGTAAGTATTCCAAACCGCGAAATTGCGCGGGATATCCACGCCAAACGGGCATGGCATACAGTAACGGCAGTTCGTGCATCCGTTCTTAACGCGCGCTTTCACCGCCGCCACGACATCCTCGACCAATTGCTGTTCCTTCGGGGAAAGCGGCTCGAACTGCCCCAAAGTCTTTAAGTTGTCCGCCACCTGTTCCTCTGTGGACATCCCGCTTAAAACCACCTTGACATTCGGCAGTGTCCCGACGTAGCGCAGCGCCCATGAAGCGAGCGACGCATCCGGGCGCTGTGCCCGGAACATATCCGCAATGTCGTCCGCAAACGTCGTGAGCGACCCGCCTTTTACCGGCTCCATAATAACGAGCGGCACGCCGAGCTTTTCGGTCAGATAATAGCCTTTTAATCCCGCCTGCACTTCTGTGTCCATATAATTCAGCTGGATCTGGCAGAAATCCCATTTGCGGCTCGTCAGGATATGCTCAAACGCCTCGTAGCCGTCATGGAACGAAAAGCCGAAATACCGGATTTTTCCCTCTGCTTTTTTCTTCTCCCCCCACGCCACAATACCAAGGCGCACCATGTCGTCATATCGCCCCTTATTCATCGCGTGCAGCAGGTAAAAGTCAATGTGATCCGTCTGCAGGCGCGAAAGCTGCTCGTTAAAGATCCGCTCCGCGTCCTCCACGCTGTTCACAAGCCACGCCGGAAGCTTCGTCGCCAGATAAAAGCTGTCGCGCGGATGCTTCCGTAACGCCCTGCCGACAAACGGCTCGCTCTCGCCGTTATGGTACGGATATGCGGTATCAATGTAATTCACCCCCGAGGCAAGCGCATCGTCAAGCATTTTCTGTGCCCGCGCCTCATCAATCTTGCCTTCCGCTGTTGTCGGAAAACGCATACAGCCAAAGCCAAGCAGTGAAGTTGAAATTCCCAGATTTTCCATTTTTCGGTATTCCATACATGTGCCTCCTTCTTAATATTAAGTTCCGCATATGCCATGCCAGCACCTTGCGTGCAGAGGGATTTTGGTTCGCACTGCTCCCATCAATCCCTCTGGGGCGCTGTCTGGGCATATGCCGTTTTTAGTCCCGGATACGCCCGGTCTCAGCGTTTGATCGCGCTCCGCATCAGTTCCGGATGCCCTGCAAGATGCGCATAATCATTCACCGTCTCGACCGTAAACCAATCTCTGTGCCCATTGTACTCTAAAATTGTCACACTCGTATTTTCAAGTGTCTTTGTAAGCGCCAGGCGGAACCGCTGCTCCATATGCAGTACCCCCGCAAGGATGGCGCGTATCGTCCCCCCGTGTGTCACGATGACCGCGTGCTCATGCCCGCTTTTAGCCACCGCAAGCAGGAACGGGTACGCCCGCGCAAACACGTCCGCACCGCACTCACCGCCCGGAAATGCCAGATCCGCCAACAGCGCCCTGCGCTGCTCCATAAACGCGCCGTAACGCACATTGATCTCATGGTCGGAAAGCCCGGTCAGTTCACCGAATTCAATTTCATTCACCGCCGCGTCCCCAGGCTTCGGTTCAATCTTAAGCGTCTGCCCCAATATGCCTGCGGTCTGTCTGGCGCGCAAAAGGGCACTTGAATAAATGGCATCAACCGGAATCCACATCTTCATGCGGGCTGCCAAAAGTTCTGCCTGCTGCACACCCTCCTGCGCCAGCTCCACATTGACATTGCAAAGCGGGCTGCATTGCCTTGCATGCCGAACCAAATATATCCTCATCCCAAGCCTCCGCGTGCAAAAGTTTAAATAATTTCCCTTGTTATCATATCATATATACCCACAGCTTGGCAATCACTAAATCATGATTTGGCCATCGGATTTTTTTAATCTGTGCTTCTGCCGTGCTGCCCGATTGTGCAATAACGAAAGTATGACGAATAAAACGCAAATAGCTCCACGCCGGCATTGACAAAGCCCCCAGAAAATGATAACATAATATCTGCATGATTGTAAAAAAATCTGAATGGGATGAGACATTTTTTGACTATGGACAGACAAACATCAAAGCTGGCCGGGAGAACCATATTTCTTAGTTTCCGAAAACGGGGATGGTATTATAATCATAGAAACGGATACAGCGGTTGAACTTTTTGGATTCTCTGCTCTTTTTAAAGCATTTGGATAAAGAAACGTAAATTGTTAAAAAAATACCTTGACGGCTTAGATTTGCGGCAGGAGGCAGATGGTGACATGAATATTTTAAGATCAAGCTCCGAGGATGAAATGATTGCAGAATTTTTAAAGACCGAATACCATTCCGAACGATTTTCAGAACAGATCAAAAAAATTATGAAAGATCTTTTGTTGGACGATGGTATAATATTATCTGCAAACTTGAATAACACCGGCGAGAATGCTGCAAGAAAAAAACTGCTCGGAGAATTTCGGGGCTACGGTTTAAACCGTGAATTATTTGAGAATTTCCCAAACGAAATCGAGTGGAGTTTATGCAATTTTTTGAGCCGTGACTTAAACACCATCCGATACATTGATTATAGTTACTGGAATGAATTATCGGAGGGAACACATTTGCCTTTGCGCGCTGCAGAGACGATTCGAAACGCAGTTGAAATTTACGGGCAGAGTAATGCGGGTTTTGTTAAAGCGGCGGAATTTATAAAAAACGGCGGGAAATTTCCAAGACCAATCTTTTTAACATCTGATTTTGAACAGTTTGTTATTGTCGAAGGTCATTTTCGAATGACCGCCTATGCATTGGTGCCAAAACACTTTCATAATGTTGAATGTTTCGTTGGAAAATGCGGCAGCGATGCTTTGGAAAAATGGATTTCGTAGCGAAAAAAATGGGGCTATGTGACGTGAATAACGTCCATAGCCCCATTTTTTTAACTACAGTCCCTTTCTCCGCGTATGCGGCTACAATGATAAGCCGTCCATGCCAAATACATTCTCCTGCCCCCGCCGCCATAGGACGCGCCCGCCGTATCCATCCCTTTGTGGCAGGCTCCGCTCTCCTGTTATGTCACCGCACCAACCGGGCTCTTTCCTAAGTCAACTATCCATATACCGCTCCAGATACTCCTCCACCTTATCCATATACAATTTATAAAGCTTGTTATCATTTTGCAGGCCATGGCCGGAATGCGGAAATTCAATATATTCATGCGCGACATGGTTCTCCTGCAGCGCACGGATTAAATGCTTCACCGATTCAAAAGGACACACCCTGTCATATTTCCCGTAGGCACATACGGTCGGCACCGAATGTTCTGTCACCCACATAAACGCAGAAATATCTTTTACTGCCTCGTCATAGCCAGGTGTACCAATCATATCCGCCGAAATCTCTTTCCCTGCCATGATGCCAAACAACGTCGCCGCTGCCTCCGCGCTCTGGTCAAGGCCATATGATGTCCAGTCCGCCGCGTAAAAACTCGACGGTCCGACTGCCTCAAAGACCATCCTGACCGGAAGCGGTGATTCCACAGCGTCGCGGTACGCATAGAGCAACGCCAGGCAGCCGCCCGCCGAACCTCCGGAAACGGCCATCCGGTCAAGCTTGTAACCAAGTTTTTCTGCTTCCTGCACAATGTACGGGACGCTGTTTTTGATTTCCATTGACTGCGAATATACGCTTGTATCCGGATGCGCCTCATCGCGCAGCGTATAATTGACCCCCGCCGCCACATAGCCTTTTGAACACAGCCATTTTAATATATCGGCATCCCCGCTTTTATCCCCTGTTGTAAAGCCGCCGGCATGCAGGTAAATGACCAATCCATAGCTTTCCTTTCCGGTATCTGCCGGAACATACAGATCAAACTTATTTGCTTCTTCCTTCCCATAAACAAGATCTTTATAAATCTTCCCGACCGAATCACTCCAGGCCACCGTATACTTTTTCCCCAACGGATTATACTTCATTTTAAAGACAGCGGATGCGGCAAAAGCAGCAACAAATGCCCCGGCATAAAGAAATCCCCACATAACCCTTCCCCTCTTCTTTTCTTTTTTCTTTCTCATAAAAAATCCCCCCCAAACATGCTTCCCCCAACCAGCAGGTTCAAAACCGCGCGCACGGCAAGCCGCCCTAAAACGATACCGGCAAGGATAACGATTGCCAGCGTGATGATCCGTTTCTGTATCAGTGTCATTTTCTCCTCCATCCTTTCCTTCCCTGACCTGGGATTATTTTGCGCGTAACGCCCTAAACCGATCCCAAACAAATGAAAAGCCCTGCTTTTTCTGAAATCCATGTTTCCCCAGGACAAAACAGACAGACCGGAAATCGTTCCGCTTCCCTCTTGACAATTCATTGCCATCAACATTATAATATTGGTGTAACAATCGTATCGTCGTTATGATTGTATCAGCAAGATATTTCCATGTCAAGGGGAGGAAACAAAATGGAACAAACCAGACAGAATGTATCACCGATGAGCAACGAAGGGCGCAATGCCTATGTAATCGAACATCTCACACAAGCACTTTCCGGGTTGCTCACAAAAAAACCGCTAAGCGATATTTCCATCAGCGAACTGTGCGATACCGCCGGGGTTGGGCGGACATCGTTTTATCGGAATTTTGAGAATAAGGAGGATATCGTAAGGTCGCATATCAAAGAGTTATTTGGAACGATGATCAAAGAAAATCCGGACAAGGAAGGGCAGCCGCTCAGCAGCGCACTCAAAATACTATTCACCCATTTCGAAACGCACCGTGAATTTTACGCACTTCTCAATAAAAGAGGATTGATCTACCTGTTAAAAGACGTTATCATTGGAATCTTTGGCCCAAAACCCGAACACGGCATGTTCGAAGCCTACACAAAGGCATATGTTGCCTACAGCCTGTACGGGTGGATCGAAGTCTGGTTCCAGCGGGGGATGCGGGAATCCGCGGAGGAACTTGCCGGATTATTTCAGGGAGCGGGACTTTAAAAGCCCCGCTCCGAGGCAACCGGCCGCCTGCCCGCAATAAGATTTCAAAGTGCTGCAAATTTCATTCTTCAATCTCCGCCGCCAAAACCGCGATCCCTTCTTTTCCCGGCAAATGTACTTCGGTCTTGCCGGCCGCCCCAAAATAAACCTGCTTTCTTGTCATTTCCCACATATCAATTACCTCGATTTTGTATGAAATGTCTTCCGGCAGATATAAAACCGTTAGCCCCGGACAGGTGCGCCCAAAATACCGCAGGAAAAACTGCTTCCCATAGTGTCCCGCGTATTCCTGCGTGCGGAAAACCGAAATTTTGCGGGTAGGTTCGGCAGAATGGTAAAAATTTGCAAGAGGATTATCCTCCCTGACTCCTTTCAGCATATCCTCCACCCAAAATCCTCCTTTTTGTCCTGCATATTCCTGCAGGTTCCACGTTGAAAGTTCCCCGTTTGCCTCTTGCAGGATCTCCTTTAAAAATGCGATCCTCGCCGGGCTTTGCCCTTTCAGAATGCCGCCCTTCGCCCACCACAAGATCTCATCTTCGGACAAAAAGACTTCGCCGTGCGTGCCGTAAGCGCCCTGTGCATACAGGCACCAAAACCGGTTTGCCATTTCAAATCCCGAAATATTGCCCCAATCATGCACAAGATTTCCCTCGTAGGCGCATTCATCATAGATTACCGGTTTGCGGTATGTTTCCATAAATTCTTTTGCAAGATCCACGTCCCTGAGCTGAAGGCTGCAGTGTGTGATACGTTCCCGTGAAAAATCATAAGGGACAAAACACTGATGGTTGCTGAGCAGATGGCCGTACGGGTCGTTTTTTGCAAGAAATGCCTCAAATTCATGCCAGTCTTCCATTCCGCGTTTTGTCATAAGATCATATTCGTTCGCCATACTCCACCATACGGACGGGAAAGCGCTAAGGCGGCGCATCGCATAGTCAAGGTATTTTCTGTTTTCTTCCATAGACAATCCGGAAAATCCCCAGCGGTCATACGGGTGAAATAAAATGATATCGGACTGGATTCCCATCCTCTCCAGGCTTTCGATCACCGATTCAAAATGTTCCCAGAACTCCATGCACGGACGGTCCATATCCCATGTCCCGTCCTTTTTCCTTAAAAATGCAAAATGCTCCGGCTCGTTATGGTTATAATCGTAGTTCTTCGGAAATATGCAATAACGGACTTTGTTAAATGGTGCCTTTGACAGGGTGGCAAGCGTCTGCCGGATCAATGGTTCCTTCTGATGCGCCAGCGCGTATATGGTCGTACCGACCGGTGTGTAACGCGCCCCGTCCTCATATTCAAAATGCATCCCGCACACCCGGACCGGCCCGTGCCCTCTCCCTTCTAATGCACACTGTTTTTGGGGAATATCTTCCCCATCCACCCTTCTGCTATAAGCTGCCCCGCAAAAACACTCCCCCGCATCCTCCACGACCCCGGTCACTTTCCATACATATTTCCCAACATGCTCCGGCAAAAAACGAACCTTGTAAACTCCCTTTCCCGCATAAAAACCCTTGACGGATTTTTCCTCCTCTCCCCAGCAAAACACGGCATTTAACGGGATATCCACAAAAGACCCCGCCGGCTCACTTTTCTTCCACTCCAACTCATACATTTCATACTGCCTCATGCTGCGCCGCTCCATGCTGCCCCTCCCCTCGTTCCATCCTCATATTTCATTTATGGTGCCTGTCCATGGTCATACCTTAAAAAGGACAGCCCTGCCGTGGCTGCCCTTTGCACTGATACAAATACCGTTTCTTTCAGCGCGCGTTTACAATGTCGGAAAGCTGCTGTATCCCTTGCTGCATCTTCTCCATCGAACCTAAGATCTCCTGGACCCCCGATACCTGGCTCTGTGTGGATGTACTGATCCGCGCCGTATTTTCCACCGAAGCCCTGGAAATTCCTTCCACCTCGTTCATCGCAAACAGTAATTCTTCTTTAATATTGACAATATTGGAAAGTTCCTTCCTCAACCGTTCGATCGTCCCGATGACTTCCTCCGAGGAATGAAGAATGGCATCAAAAATCTGTACGGTCTCATCCAATTTCCCATTGGATCCCTCCACAACCAAACGGTTTGAATCCATCAACCCGGTAATATCCGTCACGGTGGAAAAGATATCTTTTAAGATTGTATCAATCTTCTGGGTCGCCGCGGAAGATTCGTTGGAGAGGGAATTGATCTCCTCGGCAACTACGGCAAACCCCCTGCCCGCTTCCCCTGCCCTCGCTGCCTCGATCGCAGCGTTTAAGGCAAGAAGGTTGGTCTGTTTCGCGATCTGCCCGATGCTCTCAATAATTTCGCCGATGGAGCCTGATTTTTCCGCTAAAAGGGCAATCCCCTGTGCCGCTTTTTGGGTGGATTCAATGTTTTCACGGAATTTCCCGGAAAGGCCGGCCATGGCTTTTATGCCCTCTTCATTCTTCTCCTTCAGCTTTTTCATGTGGTTCACAGTATCATCCGCGCGCTCCTCGGAATTTACGATCATAATATTCATGTTCTGGAATATCTCTATGCTTCCCTCTACCTGTTTGATCTGTGCATCCGCACTGTTTGAGATCTCCTCCGTAGATGCGGCGATCTCCGATGTGCCTGCCTCAAAACCGTGCAGGGACTGGTAAATGTTCCTGGAGGACTGTTCCAGCCCCTCAAAAGCCCCGCGGATATTTCCAAGCATTTTTTCCGCCTCGTGCTCCTTGGTTTCCACATCCAAAAACAGGGCGCGCGCCCGGATCACGATCATCACTGATACAAGGACGGCAAGGGCATATACCATCCACACAAAAATCCAGATGGAAATGGTATACATCGCCAAATACGCTTCCCGGAACACCAGCATCGCCGCCACATTCGGTATAACGGTCGCGGCAGCGCATACTTTGATCACCGACAGATCGTAATACGGCACGGCAAGGAACAAAATAAGAAAGTACGCCTCCACCATCGCCCCAAAGCAACCCGGTGTCCCAACGGCAATCACGACCGCCCCCACCACCGGTAAAATAGAAATATATAAATATTTTGCATATTTTCCAAGGTTCTTTTCCAGCAGCTTGACCAAAAGCCCGCACAGCGCGATAAACAGTACGACACTATCCCGCGCGGCTCCCCCGTTAAAAAGCAGCACATACAAAAACGCCACAACGGGGATGACAGCCAAAAAAATAGACATGATCAAATTCATCCGTTTCTCTTCACCCTTCAAAATCTCCAGATTCATAAAAATCTCCCTTCCTCTGTTTTGGTTTCATAACCCAAAATTATTTGTACAAAAATATGGCACAGCTGGCCGGCAAGCCAAAATACCATTATTCTTTGGTTTATTTTACCAAAAAATTCGGAAGATTACAACATATAATTATCGCATCCACCAAAACTACCGGCTTGTTTTACCCGGACACCACTCTTTTGCAGCACAATAAAATTGGTTCAGGATATTAAAAAACCATAAACTTCCGAAAGAATCCATGTTTTGCTTGACATCGCCCCCAACTTTTTAGTATGATAGAAATACAATAAGTATCCGAGCATTGCATGGGCCTTTCCGTCTTGGCTGTGCAGTGCTTTCTTTAATTTCATACAAACCAGGAGGTATCTGCTTATGGTAGAAAACATTATCTTTGAAATTACCCCGCAAATCAACAAGCTCTCACAGATCTGTATGGAGCGTGACAAGATCGACCCGGAGCTTTACATAAGCTATGATGTGAAGCGCGGCCTGCGCGACTTAAACGGGAAGGGCGTGCTGGCAGGCCTGACCAATATTTCCGAAGTGTACGCGAAACGCAAGGAAAACGGGCAGGAAGTGCCCTGTCCGGGCGAGTTGTACTACCGCGGCTACAATGTGAAAGAACTGACCAAGGGCTTTCTTGACGAAGACCGGTTCGGCTTTGAGGAAGTTGCCTATCTCCTGCTTTTCGGCGAACTGCCGGGAAAACAGGATCTCGCAGAATTTTTCGAAGAACTCGGGGAACGAAGGCAGCTTCCGCAGAATTTCTTCCGGGATGTCATCATGAAAGCACCCGCGGAAAACCTGATGATCTCCCTTTCCAAAAGCATCTTAACGCTCTACTCCTACGACGATGCCGCGGAGGATATCTCATTCCAGAATGTAATGCGCCAGTGCTTAAACTTGATCAGCCAGTTCCCGATGCTTGCCGTTTACAGCTACAATGCCTATAGCCACAGCATCGGCAATTCCCTTTTCATCCACCCGCCGAAGCCCGAACTCTCGACCGCAGAAAACATTTTGACCATGCTGCGCCCGGATCAGTCCTACACCAAAGTGGAGGCAAAGGTATTGGACCTCGCACTTATCTTGCATATGGAACACGGCGGCGGTAACAATTCTTCCTTCACGACGCGCGTCGTGACTTCCTCCGGTACGGATACTTATTCCGTTATGGCGGCAGCGCTCGGCTCCTTGAAAGGGCCAAGGCACGGCGGCGCAAACATCAAGGTCATGCAGATGTTTGAGGACATGAAAAAGGAAGTGGCGGATTGGAACAATGAGGGACAGGTTGCCGACTATCTGCGCGGCATCCTGAACAAGGATAGATTCGACCATACCGGTCTGATCTACGGGATTGGACATGCGGTTTACTCCATCTCCGACCCGCGCGCCGAGATCTTCAAGAAATTTGTCGGGGAGCTTGCACACACGAAAGGTAAGGATGATGAGTTCGGGCTTTACCAGACCGTGGAACGCCTCGCGCCGGAGCTGATTGCCGGACAGCGCAAGATGTATAAGGGTGTCAATACCAATGTCGATTTTTATAGCGGATTTGTTTATCACATGCTCGGACTTCCGGTAGAACTCTACACCCCGATGTTCGCGGTTGCCCGGATCGTCGGCTGGAGTGCACACCGGCTCGAAGAGATTGTGTCCGCCGAAAAGATCATCCGCCCGGCTTATGTCAACGTGCATGGGCGCAGGCCTTATGTTGCCATGAGCGAACGCCCCGAGATTTAGCCTTTTTTGCGCGTTAAGACGAATTTCCCGGTTTTATCCGTAAATTTATGAAAGCCCTTTGCGGCGGGATATCCTGCCGCAAAGGGCTTTTCCTGCGGCTCATGCCACAATATTCTTTACCCATGCTTTTCGCTTCAGCAATATAAAACCAATGACCGCTTTGACCAAATCCGCCGAGACACAGCAGGCATACATCGGCAGGATTGGCATGGACGTAAAATGCGCCAGGGAATAAGCGATCGGAATGCTCACCGCCCACACGAACACACTGTCAAACAGGAAAGTAATAAATGTTTTCCCGCCGGAGCGCATTGTAAAATACGACGCGTGGTTGAAAGCATTCAGCGGCATGACACAGGCGGAGATCAAAAGCAGCCCGGTCGCGATGTGCCGCACTTCCTCCTCCGTATTGTAAATATGCGGGATAAAGGGTGCCGCGCCAGCCAGCAGTCCGCCCAGAAGCAGACAGCTCATAACCGAAAAGATGATCATCTTGCGGTCCGTGTCGACCGCCTTGTCTTTCTCCCCCGCCCCAAGCTGCTGTCCGACGATGATTGCGATCGCGCTCCCAAGGGAGAGGAAAACAACATTGAACAGATTGGAGGCGGTTGAAAAAATATTCACTGCCGCCACAACGGAAAGCCCCCGCACGGAATAGCACTGGTTCATCGTCGCCATGCCGAACGACCAGAGCGCTTCGTTCGCAAGCAGCGGCGTACCCGTGACCGCAATTTTTTGAACCAGCATGCCCGGCACACGAAGCGTCCGGTAAATTCCATCAAAAATATCCGTTATGCGGTGTTTCCCGTGGACAGCAGCAAGGATAATCCCCGTCTCCACAAAGCGGGAGATCACGGTCGCGATTGCCGCCCCGGATGCGCCTAAGGCAGGCGCACCGAATTTCCCAAAGATCAGTATGTAATTAAAGACAAGGTTGACAAGAACTGCCGCTATGCCCGCTTTCATCGGTAGCCTTGTCTCCCCCGTATCGCGCAGCGTGCTCGCATAGCTCTGCGCGATGGCATACGGCACAAGCCCAATCAGCATGATATATAAATAGCTTTTCCCGTAAGAAAGTGTCCTCACAAGATCACCGCCCGTCCCGTCCTCGCTCAGGTACAGGGAAATCAATTCCACACCCTTGAAACAAAACAGTACAATGGCGATCCCGGTCAGCGCCATGCTCAAGATCAGCTTAAACCGGAACGTATTGCGCACGCCCTCCTTATCGCCGAGTCCATGATACTGAGCCCCGAAAATGGATGCACCCGAAACCCCGCCAAAAATCGTGATATTGAATACCATAAAAAGCTGGTTGGCGATCGCAACACCGGACATCTGCTCCGTGCCAATCCTGCCGACCATGATATTGTCAAGCAGGCTCACAAAATTGGTGAAACCGTTCTGAATGATCATGGGCAGGGAAATCGCCAGCACCATTTTATAAAATGCTCTGTCCCCAAAGTATTTTTTCAGCCTGCTTCCTTCTCTCATCCTGTCTTTCCTCCTATCTGCCAATCTCTCCTTCATCCGCCGCCGCAATGCAGCCTTACTACCATATCGCTTTTTTATTGCTTTGTCAATGTTTTTTATCATACAAAACGAAAAACATGATAACATAAAAAGAGCCGCATCACGCAGCTCCCCGCCTTCGATGAGGAGCGGCCGCAACCGTCCCCTGTACTTTATTCCAAATAAGATTATCCACCTGTTTTTAGCTCATATCTCAAAAAACATACCGGCGCAGCGAAACCCTCCTCGCCTTACAGGCAGTTTTTCTTCTGCACTTCGGGCAGTAAATGCGTCTGCATGCCGCTCCGGCGGGCGGCGCAAACAAAGCTTCCTTCCTGCCGATATCAATCCTTGTATAGCAATCCTTGCAGATATAAGTATACGCTTTTGTGATCCAGCGGCCAAGCAGCGCCACCCCCCCTACGAACAGCGCCAATCCGATATAAATAAAAACTTTTTTAACAAGCAATCCGTAAAAGGAAAACAAAATTCCGGTAATAGCCGATGCAAGTGAACCGGAAAACATCAATTGGTACTTATTCATCCAAACCTCATTTCCACCAGACAGCCTCAGGCCGTAGAAGCTTATCCCAAAACAAGCAGGAAAGCTGTGATATCCCAATTATGTAAAGAAATTGTTCCACATGTATTATATTAAAATTGGGGAAAAATGTCAAGTCCATTTTTCACGCAAATTCACAAAATCACAAAAAAACACCCGCCGCGTAATCAATCATACGCGGCGGGTGCATCACCCATAAAATTTACTTTTCAGCCTGCCGGTTCCGGCATTGGGCATCTGTGCTATTTCTCTTTATCCTTTTTCTTTCTTCCGCCGATTCCAAGGGCAGCGCCAAAAGACATCATTGCCATGCCGATAGCAACAAACAGTCCCGTACTTGCTACACCTGTCTGCGGCAATCCTTCCGGTGTCTCATCTTCAATCTCAAGTTCCTCCGGATCTTTCTCCGGCTCGATTACCGGAATGCCGAGCGGGATATCTTCGAGAAGTTCCAACAGTTCCTCGGGATCATAAGCCGTGATTTCCTCTTCCGGGCCACTTGGCTGATCCGGTGTGCCAAACGGATTTTCATCATCCGGAATATCTACAAACTCTTCCGGCGGGGTCGGCACTGGTTCCTGAGGCATCGGTGTCTCGGCCGTTCCCGGTGGCGGCGTTACCGAATCCGACGGGGTCGGTGTCAAGGACGGTTCCACCTCGCGCAACGGCAATGTCGGGGTTGGGGTCGATGTTACCACCGGTGTCGGGGTCGGCGTACTCGTCGGGGTCGGAACCGGCGTGTCAGTCGGAATTGTAATGTACGGTGTCGGACTCGGCGTTGGGGTATAATAAACTCCTTGCGTTGGAGTCGGAATTGGTGTTACCGTACCGGTTGGCTCCGGTGTTGGGGTCGGGGTGGGCGTTACCGTATTAGTCGGCTCCGGCGTTGGGGTTAATCCACCCGCTGGGGTCGGCGTTGGCGTTACCGTACTGGTCGGCTCCGGTGTTGGCGTTAACCCAACTGTCAGAGTCGGGGTCGGCGTTACCGTGCCGGTTGGCTCCGGTGTTGGCGTTAACCCAACTGTCGGGGTCGGCGTTGGCGTTACCGTGCCGGTCGGCTCCGGCGTTGGCGTTAACCCACCTGCTGGAGTCGGGGTTGGCGTTACCGTACCGGTCGGCTCCGGTGTTGGCGTTAACCCACCCGCTGGGGTCGGTGTCGGCGTTACTGTATTAGTCGGCTCCGGCGTTGGGGTCACTTCCCCTTCCGGTGTTGGTGTTATTGTCGTCCAAGGGGTCGGCATCGGAGTCGGCGTTGAACTCGGAGCCGGAGTCGAAGTATCCTCCGGAGTCGGTGTTGCAGTGACCGTCGGTGTTGGTGTCACCTTAGGATCCGGAATCCACTCGAAGCGGTTTTTATGGATCTCACCGCTGCGCACGATCACCTGATCGGCAATGACCGATCCGTTATGCGTTACATCCAGAACCACTGATGCACACGGTGCAAGAATAACACCCGCATCCGTCTTTCCAAAAACCACTTCCCCGCTATACGAGCCGAGATTAAATAGCATCCTGCCCTCACGGCTATCATATCCACCATCCATCCGCACCCCGTCCATGTAAATAAACGGATTCTGGAATGAAAAGCTATCCCCCGCGAGCCCGGTTACATTGACGATTACGGAATAATTTGCAGCACCGTCCTCTCCTGCAAAACGGATATGCCAGTGATCGCTTCCAAACAAAGCTGCCGGAATTGCAACAATGTTATTCCTTCCTGCTTTACACACAACGTTGATCTGATTCCCATCCACATCAATCTCCGACACACTGCCGACATAAAGATTCGTATTTTCCGCCCCGGAAACGGCATAGCTGCCGTCCCCATTTGGCACAAGCCCCAGAATCTGCGCACTGCCGAGCGCATCCGCCAGAGCATCCAGCCTTTGGAACGCCTCATCAAACCGGATCGTTTTCCCGCCCGCGTTCCGGTTCAGGTCTGAAACCGTAAAAACATCTGTGAGGTCATTGTTTGCGGCAATCTTTTTCGGCTGCATATTGCGATTCCATAGCATCCACTCACCGCCGTTGTCCCTCGTAACATAAAACGGTTCCCCCGCATCATCCGTCCCAAGCACGAGACTGCCGGTCTCCCGCTTTACAATGCGGCTCCAGTCCTCCCCTAAAAGCTGCCCGATATATGTGCCGGTATATTCTTTATCCTTGCAGGAATCCGTCACCCCAAACTGTCCGTTCGCGCCAAGCCGCGCCTGCCTGGCTGCGATATTTCCCTCGTAATCCACAAAAGCACAAAAATAATTTGCAAAAGCAGCAAACTCACCCGCAGTGCCAAGCCCGCTCTCCGGTGAAGCATATTCAAAATCCCTGAGCACACCATAATTTCTCGAAGTTGCATCCCCTGGCCGCAATGTAACGGTCAGCCGCTCTGCCCCGTCACTGTGCCAATCGACAGAGACAACTGCCTGCGCGTTGGACGGAACAAACGCCATTGTGAGCGCACCCGCGCCTTCTTTCGGCCTGATCTCATACAAGCCTGCGTTCTCCGGACCCATATTATCAATCTTGTAATAATCCCCGCACAGGTTCGCATTGCCATACCACGTGACCGCAGAACCGGTCGCCGTGACCGAGCCAAAACCATCCCTGCTAAAAAAGACATTGAAATGCGTGTTCGCAAGCTCCGCTGTAAACCCGTCAAACTGCAGTTCCAGAACGAACGGCTCCCCCCCATTATAACGGATCGCCTCATGCTCCCTGCCGTCCACCGTCATCGTGGAACGCTCAAAAGCACCGGCTTCGGACGCGTACACTGTCATCGGCGAAAAATTCATCACGCACATCGCGACAATGACCATCGTGACGATCCTGATTTTCAATTTTTTTGAAAATCCGCTCATAACTGTCCTCCTTCCGCAATCTTCCCGCCCTCTATATCTGTACCTTGTAAAATGCCTCTGCGGGCATACATTCTCCTGCTTCCATCATAGCAAAAGAACCCCCAAAAGTAAATACAGTTTTCTATCGGATTTTTCACATTTCATGCTTTTTTGTACCCTTGCAGCCGCATAATTTGCCGGGGCATCCCCCAGCCCTATCATTTCTTACCGGAACCGATAAAAACAGCTTCCCGCAAGATATCGCGCCGTCCTGTTTTTCCGGCAGCGATATCTTGCGGGAAGCCCTGACATTAAGCTCAATGTCCCAGCGAGAACACCAAATAATTTCTATATGACTATTTTTTCTCAAACATCTTTGTAATCAAGAGCACCGCCGGAAACAGCACCGCGGCAATAGGCCAGACGAACACACTGTCCCTCCAGTTATTGTACATGAACCCGACCGCGAGAAAAACTGCGGTGGCAACCAGCCAGTAAACCGTCCCGACCACCGTGCCAAGCGGCGTTTTTGTCTTGTTCTTGACCGTGTAATCCCCTTCCTGGAGCAATTTTTCAAAGCTTGCCTGCGTGATCCCGGCAACGATAAAAAAGCATACCCCCACCGATTCCACCACGAGCATCAGGCAAAACGATATCACTGCGGCCAGATCGCCCTCCGAAATGATGATACCGGAAAACAACAGCATGACACCGCAGATACAGATCACCGTCCCAAGGATATTGCACCTTGCATATACCTCCTTGTACTGCCGCTCTTTCTCTGCCACCATCCCCGTCACACCATATTCCGTCTCAATGATCTCTTTGTCCAAGAAACAATAAGGCTTTGTTTTTAACCCACAGCTGATGAATACGGCACATGCCGCGGCCACAAAGGCAAGCAGTATGATCATGCCGAGCCCGCAGGCGGCATTTTCCGACAAAGGGACAAGCTTTTGTTCCGCACATACGGCAAGAAGCACCAGACCGACCGGCGAGAGGATGCACAGCATGACGGCAAACGCAACCTGCGGCGCGGTCTTCTTTTTAACCCGCAAAAATTCATTTGCCTCATCCATACTCACGCGGCGGGTGAGCGAATCCTCCCCCGCATCCGCCGGGACACATTCCACTGCTTCCATTTCATCCTTGATCAGATAATCCACCGTCACCCCGAACAGTTTACTCATCTCAAGCAGCCGCAAAAGATCCGGTGTTGTCTGCGCGCCCTCCCATTTGGAAACCGCCTGTCTTGTCACGCCGAGTTTGTCCGCCAGCTCCTCCTGTGACCAGCCGTTCTTCTTTCTCTCGAGAATAATTTTGTCTGCTAAAATCATCATCTTTCCCCCGTTTGTTTTATTCCCGCCAAAAACAATATTTATGCCTCGCCAAAAGCTGCCATGTGCATACCCTGCGGCATCTCCTGTCTGCGGTACAAACGCGTCTTTGCGGTTGCACCAAATCTAACATTTTTTCATGTTGCAAACAAGAAAACTATAGCGGTCAATCCGTCAACCACCGGTTGCAGTTGCCTGTTTTCGGGGGTTGCCATACCATATCCTGCTGTTTTTCCGACGGGAAGGCAGGCACTGGCCGGGAAGCTTTACACCTTATTTTCCCCCGGGGGACAGGACGAAAGAAAAAGAAGGGCATCGTTTTCTACAACTCCATCACCTGACGGATTTCCACCCGTTCTTCCTTTTCCCCCTCATCCGCTTCATCTTTCCGGCTTGTGCGGAACGGTGCTACCGGCAGGCCGTTCTTTCCAAAATAATTTACCGGCCCGTAATTGGTCCAGCAATATCTCGCGTAAACCGGCCGCTCCACCCCTTCTGCCGTAAGCCGCAGGACATCGGCATGCTCCGCGTCGAAAGAAACCTGCGCCGGCACGAATTTTTTATCCGCGCCCGCAAGCTCAAAGCCCGCCCCAAACATCCCGCTATTTTCTCCTACGCCTCCGGCAATATGCTCTTTGCCATTCGCCTCCTCCGGCTCTTGAATTGCAAGGTTTTTTCCGGCCGCCTGTCCGGCATCGTCCCCCGCCCGAACCACAAACCCGTCTTCCGCACAGTCAAAGCGCACCAAAAGCTCGCTGCCGCACGGCACCGCATCCCGGTACACCGGCCCGAACGCGGCTTTTTTCGTGCACAGCCCATACACCAGCCACATCGCCTGCAAAGCCAGACGCTCTCCGACCGCTTCTTTCTCCTTCGGGTGGATTTCATTAAATTCGCCGAGGTCTAAGATCACGGCAATCCCCGTATTCTTCACGGTCTCAAACACTCGCATCTGCGCCTCCCGGATCAGGCACCAGTGCTTGTAATCCGGGTCTGCCGCATAGCGGTGCATCGGCAGCTGTACCATCAAGAACGGCAGGGTGTGATCCTCCCAGTCCTCCCGCCATTTCGCGATCATCTCGCAAAAAAGCCTCTCGTACATACGCGGCTTATGGTCATCGCTCTCCCCCTGATAATACAAAAACCCGCGCAATGTGTACGGCATCACCCGCCTTAACATACACTCGTAAAGCCCCGCCGGGCGGAAAGGGTTGATGCAGCCCATCGGTCCCGGCCATTTGTTCTCGCCACAGCGGCGCTGCACCTCTTCCCACGAAATCGTCGGATCCTCGGCGTAGCAGCGTCCCGCACGCTCATTCCACTCCGCATCATATTTCTCGTAGGCGCGGTACTCGGCGATCTGCTCCTCCTCGCTCTTCCCCGCAACGGCCGCCTCGTAATCCTGCAGATATGTTTTTAACTCCGCATCCCTTGCAAGCGTCTCCTTGTCCATCCAGCAGCTTGCTGAGGTTCCACCCCAGTTGCAGCCGATCACGCCCACGACAACGCCAAGCTTTTCTGCCAGCCGCCTGGCAAAGAAATACCCGACCGCCGACCAGCACCGCGCGCGCTTTGCATCAAACGTTGACCATGCGGAATTTTTCTCCGCCTCATAAAAATGCGCGTCCTTGCTGGCATTTTTCTGGGTATAGTAAAAGCGCACACCCGGATTCTTGTCATTTTCAAGAAAATCTTTGCCGCCCCGGCAGTTCTGCAGCTCAAATTCCATGTTCGACTGCCCGCCTGCGAGCCACACCTCACCGACCGCCACATCCACAAAGGTGCGCACGGCGGCACCGCAGCACACCGTCATCGTATCCCCCGAAAAGCAGTCACCATACGGGTCTTCGCATTCCTTACCCTGCGGCATCCTCACACTCGCGCGCATCGGGGCAAGCTCCGCGCACCAGCGCCCGTTTGCAACAACCGCCGTGACCTTCTGGTTCCGGAATTCGACGGTCACCGTCTGCCCGTCCTCCCCCTCTCCGAATATTTTTACATTTTTCTCCCGCTGCAGTACCATATGGTTTGAAAATACTGCAGCCACACAAAACTCTGCCATTGTCCTTCCCCTCTTCTTTTCCTGATTTGTTTTACCCGGTTTTGAAATATACTTTAACGTCGGTTACATTCCATTATGAATCCCTGTTTTAGGTAAATATGGCGCAAAGCCAATCACGCCGCCCGCAGCATAGAAAAGTATATCAAAAATGTTCTGCATTCCTCAGGCCTTTCCCCTGTTGATCGCTTCACGCTCCATGCAGCTCGTCCGGTACACCTTCACACCGTAGGCAGGCACTGTGACCTCCCCCTCCTCCCGCATCCCGCCAAGCAGCTCCTCGAGCGGGAACAGCAGGTTGATCTTTGCCTCCTCCTTCGTGTAATTAAGTACAAAAATATAATCCGTATTATCCTTGCGCCGCACGGCAAGCTCACAGCTCTCCGGAAGGCGTAAAAGCAATGCGAGAGGTTCTTTTACGGACAGCTTGTCAAGGAAAGTCTTCACGGTGGCAACGTCAAAGGTGCTGCCAAAATAATAGACTTCCCCCCGCCCGAAACAGTTGCGTACCAAGGCAGGCTCCCCCGCGTAACAGCCGCCCTCATAGCGGGCGAGCACCTGTGCGTCTTCCCCGCATACCGCCAGCATATCGCGGAAAACCGGCGCGGCAAGCTTCACCCCGTCCCAGTTGATGACAACATCCGCCTCGTCCGGTGCAGCAAGGGTGTATTCCGGCACATCCGTCCCAGTCAGGTACGCAGCAAGTCCCGGAAGCGGCTCCGCCACGCAGAAACCGCGCACA